>Ga0207878_100334_pt1 | contig 21172 bp, 22 predicted proteins | sample LinPmetageLP41_FD_184053 | JGI IMG/M metagenome (GOLD analysis project Ga0207878, IMG submission 184053) | Marine viral communities from the Pacific Ocean - LP-41 (SPAdes) | ecosystem: Environmental > Aquatic > Marine > Oceanic | place: Pacific Ocean | collected 2010-08-27 | reverse complement strand
GTCAGACGTCCGGTCGTTGACTTGCCGGCGGCCTCACGCTTCTCCCGGGGTTCCAAGCCATGATCCAGACTATTGCGTACCAGATGAGTCAAGGGATCGATGATGCGTTCGATCAGGCTTTTATCGAGCTCGGTGGATTTGCCTTCCGTCACCAACTCGACATCCTTGCCCAGCTTGGCGGCCAGATCGCGAACCAACCTCGGAAAGCGACTGAAAACGTAATCCATGGGCATCATGCGGATCGACATTACCGCTTCCTGCAAGTCCCGAGCATTGCGCTGCAATAGGTTCATCCCGTTGACCAATGGCCCATGAGAGACGATATCCAGATCGCTGGCGGTCTGTTCGAGCATTGACTGGGTAATGATCAACTCACCGACCAGATTGATGATCTGATCCACCTTATCGACCGGCACTCGAATCGTGCTGGATTCGCTACCCTTTACATTCTTGCCGCCTGACTTGCTGCCAGTGCGAGCCGGCGCGGCTTCGCCTTTGGCCGGGGTCGAGTCGGAAGCGGGAATCGCCGATGTTGCCGGCTCGCTTATCGAAGCCGACGCTTTTTCTATCGCCGCTTCCTCTCCCGTCGTCACCGATGCCTCTGCGCCGGCCTCGAACGAGGGGCTCTCGTCGACCTGGATCGACAGCTGTTCCGGTTCGATGATGAAACAGAGTACGGCTTCGATATCCGCCTGGGATTCGGTGCTATCCAGGTTCACCTGATAACGCTCTGCGTCACCCGATTGTGACGCGATCGTGCCGAAATGCTGCAATTCTTCGACCAACAAGGCACGATCCTTGTCGCTGACGCCCGTCAATATGATCGACAACCGTCGGCCAGTGTTTTCACCGAATGCTTGACGGGGCTGTTTAGCGTCAGGTGCATCGACCTCTGACGGCAGCGCTGGTGTCGACTCGACCTCTGGCGTCGGTGCTGCCTTGGTTAACGCTTCTTGCTGACCCAATTCATCCAGCGCCATTTGTTGCAGGACACGTGAAATCCTTGCGAATGCCTCGGCATCGGGCTCACCACCGTTGCGGTAGGCATCCAGTTGGTCATGAAGCATATCTTTGGTTTCCAGAAACGTGTCGACGATATCCCGCCGCAGGCTGAGCTCGCCACGCCGGGTATGGTCCAGCAAGTTCTCGAGCAGGTGGGTTGTTCCCTGCAAGACGGTGAATCCAAACGTCCCCGCGCCACCTTTGATGGAATGCGCCGCACGAAAGATCGCGTTGAGTTCCTCGACGTCCGGATCGTCGACATCCAGATCCAGCAGCAGGCGTTCCATATCCGCCAGCAGCTCTTCGGCTTCTTCAAAGAACGTGTCGTAAAAGTCAGAGATGTCCATGAGCACCTGCCATAGAAGCCCCGCTAGCAGGGCGTGATTCCGTTTGCATCATTGCGCCGAATCCTGCCCGGTTACCATCGCGCCATTTCCCACGACGGGAACCGGGACGGCGGCGGGAAAAGGTGCCTGTTCCTGCTGCTCGATCGCCTTGGCTGCCCGGTTATCCAACACCACAATGCTGATGCGGCGGTTGATGTCGTCACTGGGAAGGGTGTTCGGTAGCGTGACGCGAGAGCCCATGCCTGCGACCCGCAACAGCTTGTCGGGAGAGAGGCCCGCCGCCGTCAGCTCGCGCCTCGAAGCGTTGGCACGATCAGCGGATAACTCCCAATTGCTGTAACCCTTCTCTCCTCCGGCATACGGAAGATCATCGGTATGACCGCTGATACTGATCGGATTGGGCATATCGTTGAGCACCGGTGCGATCCGACGAAGGATCTTCTGCATGTAGGGCTCGAGCCGATCACTGCCGAGTTCGAACATCGGCCGCTTGTCACTGTCGACGATCTGCACCCGCAGTCCTTCCGGCGAGAAATCCATGCGTAGTTGCGAGCTCAGCTCCCTGAGCTGAGGGTCGCTCTGGATCACGCTTTGCAGGCGATCGCGCAGTTGTCGCAAGTTACGTTGCTCATCGCTCGAGCGGGTCTGCTCGTGAACGTTCACCCGGCGCACCTCGCCATCGGTCTTGGTCGGGTTGTCACCACCACCGGGGATGGCGCTGGTGCTCGCCGTCGACTTGTCTCCTCCCGTCAATGCCACGGCCAGCGGGGTACGGAAATACTCGGCGATATACTCCAGCTGGCTCGGAGTGGCCGAGGAAAGGATCCACAGCACCAGAAACAGAGCCATCAGCGCGGTCATGAAATCGGCGTAGGCGATCTTCCACGACCCGCCATGATGCATTGCCGCCTGAACCCGCTTGCGCTTGATGATCAGAGGGCGTCGCTCACCGCCATTGCTCATGAGCCATCCGTCCCCGTGCCGCGCAATGGTCCACTGGCGCGAACGTGTTCCTCGAGCTCACTGAATGACGGCCTGACGGCGGTGAACAGCGCCTTGCGGCCGAACTCCACCGCCAGCTGCGGTGCCAGACCATTGAGACTCGCCATCAGCGTGACGCGAATGCACTGCAGCATCTTGGTCGCTTCGCCTACCTGAAGATTGATGTGATGCGCTATCGGCGTCACGAAGCCGTAGGCCAACAGAATTCCAGCGAAGGTCCCGACCAACGCCTGCGCAATCATCTGGCCCATGATAGCCGCACCCTGATCGGCCGAGCCCAGGGCATGCACCACGCCCATGACGGCGGCCACGATACCGAAAGCCGGGAGCCCGTCGCCGACCGCGAACAGCGAATGTGCCGGCAATTCCGCTTCATGCTGAAAGGTTTCGATCTCGTGCTCCATGAGCGCATCGATCTCGAAGGGATCCATGTTGCCGCTGACCATCAGGCGCAGGTAGTCGGTCAAGAATGCCATGATCATGGGATCGGAGAGGATTTTCGGATAGTCCGCAAAGATGGCGCTATCCTGCGGCGAGTCGATATCACGCTCGATCGCCAACATGCCATCGCGTCGCGCCTTGGTCAGAAGTCGGTACTGAAGCGCCATCAGCTCCATGTACATCATCTTGTTGTAGCGCTTGGTACGTTTGAGCTTCGAGAATGAACGCAGCGTCGCCTTGATCGCCTTGCCATTGTTGGCGCATACGAAAGCGCCGAGTGCAGCACCGATGATCATGACGAACTCGGCCGGCTGTACCAGGGCACCAAGTTGTCCGCCGATGGAAGCGTAGCCACCGAACACACTACCCAAGACGATGATGTAGCCCAATAGAATCAGCACGAAGATGCTCCCGAATACAGTGCGTGGCGAACCTGATAACTGTATCGGCACCGAGGCCGTTGCCCTTGAGGGTAGAAATATCAGAAAAGTATGATTCGTCGAGAATGATGCGCGGCGACGCCAACGCTATCGCGCGGACATAGAGACGAAAAAGCAACGTAAACATGAAAAAGCGGGCCATGACGGCCCGCTTGGGAGGACATTTCTGGATCAGACAGCCAGGCGTCGTACTCGCGGCATCTCCACGGGAATGAAAGTGCGCGCAGCCGCGGCCACTGCCTTGGCCTTACGTGTCTTGCCTGCGCGGGACGGCGGCTGACAGATACCACAGACATAATCGTGCATAGGGCTATGCGCGTGTGCCACGAAATCACCATGGCAACCCTTGCACCGAGACAACTGCAGCAGATCGCTTTCGAAGAAGCGTACCAGCGTCCAGGCCCGTGTCAGGCCCAGAGTCGGCTCGGCGCCATCAAGCTCGACCTGTTCGAGATAAAGACGGTAGGCCTTGACGAAGGCCGACATCCGATCGCATCCCAACTCGTCATGGAGACGACGATAGATATTGTAGAACAGCGACGAATGAATATTCGGCATCCAGGTGATGAACCAGTCGGCCGAGAATGGCAGCATCCCCTTGGGCGGCGACATCCCTTTGACTTCTTTATACAGCTTGATCAAACGGCCACGACTCAAATCGGTCTCTGTCTCGAGGACTTGCAAACGCGCACCCAGTTCGATCAACTCGATCGCCAACTGGACCTGAAGCATCTCCGCAACGAGGCTTTTGTTCGCCATGATTCAGTTCCTCTGCTGCGAAGAAGAAGGAACACGGTTCGCGCCCGCCATCAATAGTGAAGCATGGGTCTGTTCGAGGCCCTGAGCGCGCGGGTTATGAATTAGTAAATTCAGCTTGTCGGCGTCAGTGAAACGCAAGTTGCAAAGCAACTGGTTGGTACGCGACAACTGCGTCAATTGCTTGATCGACAGCCCGGCAATGACATCCGCGAGACCGGCATTCAAATCCAGCCGAAACATGGCCGACTCGCGGTCTTCGTTCAGCAGACGCTGGACCAGAAGAAGGTAGGATAGATTGAGATCCTGAATGTCATCCAAAAGACTGTTCGAGTGCATGGCTGGATTCCCCGCGTATGGTTTTATTGGCATCCGTTGATCGGATACTCCGACTACCTGTAGCCATTTGGCTACATCAGTACTTCATGATGTACCTAGTTTGCGACTTTTTGATGAAAAAAAGCAAGTTTTGTTACGAAATATACAACTCAGTAACGCTTTGCTCATACAGAACAAGCCGCACTGGAGCTTAAGCTAATGATATTATTGCTAATATAAAATCGTTGTCGTGTGTAAAAAAATCACGCGGGCTAACCTGAAGCGCCGCAGAGATACAGGGAGATACCTAATCGTTGAATATTTCAGCCGGGAATCAACGCTAGCCGTCGGTGTTTGCAGCTATCGCGTGATCGATCTGACCGATCCACACCAGCAGCTCCGCAATCACCTGATAAAGCGATTCGGGGATACGAGCGTCGAGGTCGACTTGCATCAGGAGAGTGACCAGTTCGGGGGAGTCGTGAACAAAAACGCCCTCCTGGCTGGCGAGTTCGATAATACGATCAGCGAGATTTCCGTAACCCTTGGCGACCACTCTTGGCGCGTCCGTGCGTTCACCGTTGTAAACCAGAGCGACCGCGCGTCGACGGGAATCAGATGAACTTTCCTCATTACTCATCTCCCGGCGCCCCCAATGCCAGCTCTACGCTCATCCCCAAAGATGCCAATCGTTCGCGCAGGGGCGTCAGTTCTTGACGGAGCTGGACCCGAGCCGTCTCTTCGGTAGCTTTGAGTTCCACTTGTAGGGCGGTATTACGACGCGCCACGAAGACAATATCGATAGCCCCCAGCGATGGCAGTCGGACCTGAACCTCCGCGCGCCAGTCGCTGGCGTTGCCTTCACTCTCTCGTTGGGATCGATCGGAAGCCTCTTCGGCGTTGTCGTCGTGGACACTATCGCGGGGGAGCTCGGTCAAAATCAGCGTCATGGGTACACCGGGCCATAGCTGCCCTTCCCAGCGCAGATTGGGCGCTGCGATCAGTTCCAACTGGTGTCTGACCAGGGACTGCAATGTATCCGAGGAGAGCTGCGCTAGTTGATGAGCGCGGGTCATCGAAAGCGAAGGTCGCTCTTCCGACGCCCCCATCACTGGGTCCGAGCGCGCCCCGGCGACATCGCCCGCCGCAGCGGATGACAAGAGCCGATCAGCAGCCGACGGAAGAGGCGCGACAGGGCCAGCGCGACTCGCAGTCGATGCGGAGGCAGCGCCCATGGTCGACGATCCGGCAGCCGCGCCGGACGAACCGCTCTGACGAGGCGTCGTTCGGCTATCGATCCCAAGAGGGAAACTGAAATTCGCCAGCAAAGAGGTCGGCGTGAACGGGCGGAAGGTCAGACTTAGCCAGGCCTGAGGTTCGCGCATTAACGAGGCACGAGGGTATTGCCCGGACATCCAGCGTAGCAGATGAGATTCGTAGAAAACGCCGCTCTCCCGCACACTTTGCGAAAGCGCCGTAGCCAGCGAATCCGCACCGCCTCCGGGCCGAACCTGCAACGAGATGAGCGGACGGATCGAGGTGGCTTGGGCGGCAGGAAAGCGCGAAAGGATATTGGCAATGTCAGTCGCGGCATGACTCAAGTGAAGCTGCGCCGAGGAAACCGTCGACTGACCGGAAGCTGCGACAGGCAGCTGAGAGACGCCATCGCGACCGGTACCGGAGGATGTAGCGGCGACTCTCTCGCCACCCTGTTGGTGTAATCTTGAATCGCTACGAGCGGGCTGAATGCCATCCTTCGACGTTGCCGCCGAAACCGGCAAAGGCTGATCCTTGACGACCGGCGTATCGACTCGTCTGCCGAGGACTTGATGCAGCAGGGTATCGAGTATCGGCGTGATGCCGCTCACGGACGCTCGTCGGTGGGCACCGAGCGCAGGCGCGAAGCAATACTGCCGCGTCCCGCTTGATACGCCTGGCCCAGCGCCTGTTGCCGGCGGGAGCTGCCGATCAGATGGCTCAACTCTTCCCGGCGGGACTCCAGCATGCGGCGAGTCTCGGCGTCCTGCCCCAGAATCCGCTCGAGCAGGTCAAATTTCTCCTTACCCTCCGGCTCGTTCAATGATTGCTCACGATCCAGGACCCTCACACGCTGCAACGACACAAGGTAGCCGGCCTCGCATTGAACGAGAGCCTCCCATTGCTGCTCCCGTGCCAAGTCCAGCATCTGGTTCGACATTTCGAGCAATTGACGGTACTGCTCGATGACCGGAGAAACTGCCGTCATACGATCACACTCCTCCAGCCAACTCGGCGGGCGCATGCCGAAGCTCGCGCCAGCCGGAGCCGATATCGTCTAGTAGTGATGCCGCCTGATCCAGTTGGGCAATATCGTCACGCAGATTGGCCTGCAGCAAAAGCCGCGCGATGTAATCGTAAAGCTGCCCGAGATTGCCGGCGATTTCTCCCCCGCGCTCGTGATCCAGCGCTGCCGCCAAACCGTTGTTGACGATATCGATTGCCTTGGAGATCGCCATTCCCTTAGCGGAACGGTTACCGTCTTGCATGTGCAGACGAGCGCTGTTGATGGCCGCTTGCGCACCATCGAAGAGCATCACGATCAGTTGATGCGGATCTGCCGACATGACCGCGGACTCGACCCCGACCCTTGCATACGCACCGGCACCATGCCTGGTATTCATCATCATTTATCGCTCTGTCACTGATTGGTTTGCGCGCTCAGGGCATCGAACTGCTGCGTCAGGTAACTGCTGGTCGAATTCATCTGCGACACCAGTGAATCCAGGCTGGCAAATTGCGTACGGTAGCGTTCGACCGTCGCACTGATGGCCTCTTGCGTCCGCGTATATCGATCGCCGAGCTGGCTAAGGGTGGTATCGATACCATCAGTGGCCGTCTGCAGCAGACCGCCATCATCGAGAATCGAGCCCATGGTGTCGTCGATACTGGCGACCAGACCGCTCTCTCCATCGGCGCCAGCGAAGAACTGGCTGACGGCGTCGCTGTCATTCGTAATCGCGTCACTGAGCTTGTCGTCGTCGATTTTCAGCGTGCCGTCCAACTGACGCTCGATGCCGAGATCCGACAGCATCGAAAATGCCCCCTCGCTATCGCTATAGCTCAGCACGCTGCGCAACCGAGACTCGATGCTACGCATGGTCGAGTTGCCCAGCAGCGTACCGGCGGTCTCCGCCTCGGAATCGTAGGATGTCAGACTGTCGGCGGTGCTCTGGAAGCTGTTGTAGACATCGACGAAGGCCTTGACCGCCTTGGTCATCGACTCCGTGTCCTTGGACACGCTAAGCGTTTCCGCGCCTTCCGTGGTCGACGTCAGATTGAACGTGACGCCTTGAAGGGCATCCTCGACCGTGTTGGATTGACTGGTAATATCAATGCCGTTGACCGTCAACACGGCATCCTGAGCTGGAACCTTTTGCTCCATGCCGTCGGTACCAGACGTTCCATCAGCAGCCGTGCTATTGAAACCGAAAGCAGTATCGAGCGCGTCGGTATCCCCATCGATCGTGATCTGCGAATTTGTCCCCGTTTCGGACGACGTCAGCACCAAACGATAAGGCTTGTCGCTAATACCATTACCACCGTCATTAATGATCGATGCTGTCACTCCGCCCTTCTGAGCATTGATCGCATCACGCAGGTCTTCCAACGTGTCGCCATCTTCGATGGACACGTTAAAGCCTTCGCCACTGCCAACCGTGAAATTCAACGTCCCGGACATGCCCAGCTTTGTGTCTTTATCGGTATGGCCACCAGAAGCGACGGACTGCGCCTGCGCTAACTTCGAAACGCTGATCTGGTAACGGCCGGTAACCGCCTCACCGGTGGTACTGGCCGTTACGGCGTCACCGGTCATCGAACTGGTGACAGCGGTAAACGTCTCGGGATCGCTCAACTGGGTCGCGGCATCACGCAGCGCGGTCAAAGAGCTCTCGAGCGAACCGAAAGCCGACAATTTGGTCTTGTAGCTCTGCTGCTGGGCGACGATGGGCGTGAGCTTTTCGTTCTCTGCATCTTCCAGGTCATCGAGCAACCCGCTCAGATCGAGCCCGGAACCGATCCCCAGTGACGATATGGTAGCCATGTAACCTCCCTTTGCCTGGCGTATTTTGTAACACGCCGGTCGCGACAGCAGGCGCCGATTAGACGCACTTTAATACGTTAGTTCCCTGATCGGCTGGTGATACGGAAACTTTAGCGTTGGCTGATCTTCTTTTTCATCCCGTCTTCCTTCGGGAAGTTCAACCTTGGGTGGTCAGATAGCCGCCAGATGGGCGATCATAGGCCACCGACAATTTGCCCCGATCCGGAGACAACATGGACGCAAACTCCCTGTACGCCAATTATCGCTTGTGGCAACGGTTTCAGCGCCAGGAACAACTGGGGCGCGAACATCAGGCGGCCCTGCGCAAGCTGGCGGATACCGGTGCGATGGCATCCCGTGTCACCGAGGCCTACCGCAGCATGGCGGACCGCGCCGCCAAGGAGGGTGCAAGTTACCGCGCCTTGTTTCAGCGTCAGCGTGACAATGGCGACAATCTGGCCTGCGAAGGCTGGTTGTTCGTGCGCCGCGTGCTGGCAGAAGGCGGAACGACCCGCATCCGCGCCACGCTTTTCGAGACCTTCACTCTGGAAGAGGGTGACATTATCCCCTCCGCAGAGAGTCCGAAAAAGGTCACGCTGGATATATATGACGAACTTCTGGTCCAAAAGAGCATGACACTGGGTTGTCGTGCCGATCGCCAAGACGACGAGCGAGACACCCGCTTCATCACCTTTCTGGACAGCGTGCGCGGCGATCTACATCAGTACCTTTAATGCGTCGATCGGGGTTCGGAGCTGACCTTCGAACCCCCGACTGCGAAACCCTTTGATTTGCTTGGGAAGACCTCATCGATGGCCAACACATTTCATCCTTCAAAAATCCACTTTTCGTCATTGGCTCTGGAAAACCTCGACGGCGTCAGCGGTATCGTACAACCGGTGACCCAAACGCAATCGGTGACGCTGGAAAGCTCCGCCGCCATGCTGGTCACTGATTTCAGTGTCAGCCATCCTTATACTCTGCCTACCGGCAGTTCCATCGCTCAAGCGCTGGAGACGATGAAGCAAGCCGGCGTGCGCTTGCTGATGCTGATTGACGCCAGTGGCAATTTTACCGGCGTGATCAATGCGCGCGAACTGATTGGTGGGCGCCGTATCACCTTGGCGATGCAGAAACACCAGATTGGCCGGGGCGAAGTCACGGCAGAGATGATTCAAATTCCGCGTAGTGAGCTGCATTCTCTCTCTTACGCCAAGATTTCTCATGCCAGCGTCGGCGACCTGGTCGAGACCCTGAAGACATCCGGCGATCAACACGTGTTGATCACCGAACCGGACGGTAGCGGCGCCTCGAGGATTCGCGGCATCATCTCGGCCTCCAACATCAGCCGTGCGCTTGGCGTCGACTTCAACCATACCCCCGAAGCACGGACTTTCTCGTCGATCTGTCAGGTCATTCTTGGCCACGATCTCTAGATTGATCATGAATGCAACGGATCATGATCAAGGGCTCCCTATTCTGGTGATTTACACCGGGGGCACCATCGGCATGCGCGACAGCGACCGCGGCCTGATTCCTGCCGGCGATTTCGGTCCGCGCATGACGACAGCACTGGCAACGCTGGCGCCCGACCGACAAGGCAACTTACCCGAATACGTAGTCTGGGAATCCCCTGATCCGATAGACTCGAGTAGTGCCACGCCAGCCGACTGGGCGGCGCTGGCAGAGTTGATCACCGAGCGCTATCAGGATTACGCCGGATTCCTGGTACTCCACGGCACCGACACCCTCGCCTGGTGTGCTTCCAGCTTGGCCTTTCAGCTGCAGGGCCTATCCAAACCGGTCATCATCACAGGCTCGCAGAAGCCGCTTGATGTCGAGGACAGCGATGCGCTCGACAACCTCGAGGCATCGCTGATGTTCGCGACGCAAACGGAATTGCGAGAAGTGTGCGTGAGCTTCGGTGGCCGCCTGATGCGGGGATGCCGGACACGAAAATGGTACACTCAGAACGCTGTGGGCTTCGAAAGCCCCAACTGGCCGTTACTGGGCGAGATGGTAGACCACTCCCCCGTCCTCTACGCAGCACGATGCGGCGGCACACAGGGGGCACCGCGTTTCGAAAGGATCGTCGAGCCGGCACCCGTCGTCGTTCGTCTGACGCTATGGCCAGGCATTCGCGCTCAAGATGTGGAGCGATGGCTGGATGATGGTCGCGTACAGGGCATCGTGATCGAGTGCTGGGGTAGTGGCAATCTACCGGAAGACAAGGCCTTGCTCGGTGTTCTGGCTCGCGCCAGCGCAGAAGGCAAGGTAATGGTCGCCATCAGCCAGTGCCCGTTCGGCGGCGTGCATCTCGGCACTTACGCCTCTGGCAGGATTCTCGAGGAGATCGGTATTCTCTCCGCCGATGACATGACGCCGGAAGCCGCGCACAGCAAGCTCACTCATCTGTTGGCTCAAAACCTGTCGCAAGATGTGCTGAGACAGCGATTTTTGACGCCTCTGGTTGGTGAAAGAGGCGCCTTCACGGCGTGAGTGCACGGCACGTCACCTCCTGTATCATCATTCACACCTAGACAGTTTGCTCGCTATAGGTAGATAGCATGACATCTTCGACACTTCACATAGCGCCCAAGCCGGCCGTGGTGATCTACTCCGGCGGCATGGACTCCTACACGGTTCTGCATCGCGCCATCCGTGAAGGTTACGACGTCCATGCGCTGTCATTTCATTACGGTCAGCGCCATGCTCGCGAGCTCGATGTCGCCCGTCAGGTATGCGACGACCTGGGCGTATCGCACCGAGTTGTCGATATTCGCGCCATTCACCAGTTGATCGGCAATTCGGCGCTGACCGATAGCAGTCGAGCCATGCCGAAGGCCGACTACGCCGAGGAAAATCTGGCCGATACCGTGGTCCCCAACCGCAACATGATCCTGTTGTCGCTGGCGATCGGTTATGCGGTCAACATCGACGCACCGATCTGTTTTTACGGCGCGCATGGCGGGGATCACGTTCTCTACCCGGACTGCCGTCCGGCTTTCGTCGAGCGCATGAACGATGTCGCTGCCATCGCCAATTTCGAAGCGATCAGAATCGAAGCGCCCTATCTGCAGAGTGACAAAGCGCAGATCCTTGCCGACGGAATAGACATGGGCCTGGATTATGCACAGACCTGGACCTGCTACCTCGGCGAAGAAACTGCCTGCGGCGAGTGCGGTAGTTGTCGGGAACGGCTCGATGCTTTTTCAAGCGTAGGCGTGGCGGACCCGCTCCCCTACGCCAAGCGCTGAGATATCCATCGCACGCCAAGCCTAATGCCAAGTTCTAATGCCAAAGACCTAGTACACAGACCTAGTGCCAGGATCAAGATTTAATCGCCAGGCTTGCGTCGATATTCAGCGCATCAAGTCTGGCAGACCCAGTACGGAAAATTGCATGTATAGCGTCAAAGAAGCCTTCTATACCTTACAAGGAGAAGGCGCCCAAGCCGGTCGCGCCAGCGTTTTCTGCCGCTTTACCGGCTGCAATCTATGGTCTGGCCGGGAGCGTGATCGCGCCCATAGCCTGTGTACGTTCTGTGATACCGATTTTGTCGGCACTGATGGTCAGAATGGCGGCCGATTTGTCGACGCCTCCGCCCTGGCTTCACATCTGGAGCGACTCTGGGCGCCGATGACTCCAGGCAACTACACACTTTACAACTACACACGTTACGTGGTGTTCACCGGTGGCGAACCGTTGTTGCAACTGGACACGGCGCTGATCGAAGCCATGCATGCCAAAGGATTCGAGATCGCCGTCGAAACCAATGGCACGCTACCGGCCCCCGAAGGCATCGACTGGATCTGTGTCAGCCCCAAGAGCGACGCGACGCTGCGCCAGAACCAGGGAGATGAGCTCAAGCTCGTCTACCCTCAGGTCGGCGTCGATCCCGAGACTTTTGCCAAACTGGATTTTACCCATTTCTTTCTGCAGCCGATGGATCTCACCCCAGGGGCGATCATCACTGACGGCAGCCCGATGAAGGCGACCGTCGACTACTGCATGCGCCATCCCCAATGGCGCCTGTCGTTGCAGACCCACAAGATCGCAGGAATCGATTGATGACCCTGTTCGTGAACAACCTGACCAATATCGACGCCTCGATCTGGTCGCCCCAGCGAGGCCTGAGCGGCGCGAGCTGGCATGTCGATGTCGAACTCGACGGTGAACTGGCGGAAGACGGCATGCTGTTCGACTTCGGTGAAGTCAAACCCTGGATCAAGTCACGTCTCGACGCCGGTCTGGATCACACCCTGCTCGTGCCGACCCACGCCGCTGGGGTCAAGATCGAGGAGTGTAGTGAAGGCTTGCACATGGCAGCCGAACTGCCCTATTCCTTTGAGCTGCGTGCCCCGCGCCAGGGCTTCACACTATTTCCCTGGGGGGACATTACCGCGGAGCGGCTGGGGGCGCATCTCAGCGCCGAGCTCAGTAAAAGGCCACCGCCTCGCGTCGAAGCGATCCGCATTCGCCTGCGTGACGAATTGGCTGATGGCGCGATCTATAGCTACAGCCATGGCCTCAAGCACCACAAAGGCAACTGTCAACGCATTGCGCATGGCCACCGCTCGCACTTACGAATCTGGCGCGACGGCCAACGCGATCCAGAACTCGAGCTGTTCTGGGCCCAGCGCCTGGACAGTGCTTACTTCGTTGACGACGCCGATATCGTCGACCCTCGCCGCAACGATGAAATCATGCGCGTTCGCTACCGGTCTGGACAAGGGCAGTTCCAGCTCCATCTGCCAAAAGAGCGCTGTCACGCCCTGCCCGCTCCCACGACCGTCGAAAACATCGCGACCTGGCTTGCCCAGCAGATTGCGCTGTCGACGGGTGCGCACATTCGGGTACAGGCGTTCGAGGGAATCGATAAAGGCGCGCTGGCCGAGAGCCGCGGCACCTCGACGGCAGGATAGGGAGATAGAATGAGTTGTCGAGTGGGCTGTGGCGCGTGTTGTATTGCGCCTTCGATTACCTCGCCTATCCCCGGCATGCCTACAGGCAAACCTGCCGGGGTTCGCTGCGTGCAACTGGATGACGATAATCGATGTCGATTGTTTGGCGACCCGCGCCGCCCGAATGTCTGCCACCGCTTCGAGTACGACATTCAACTGTGTAGCGACAGCCGCGAGCAAGCGCTCAGGATTCTTGCAAAATGGGAGCGCGCTACCCAGTAAGCGCGCTCCATCTCGTTTCCGCTGGCATCGGGTTTAGGTAAGACGGACCAGCATCTTGCCCTCGTTCTCTCCCGAGAAAAGCTTCAAAAAGGCATCCGGCATCTGCTCCAGGCCTTCGACAACGGTTTCACGATAACGGATCGCTTCACGCTCGACTCTCGGAGCGATCTCTTCCAGAAATGCCTGATAGTGATCCCAGTGCTCGGCAACGATGAATCCCTCCATGCGCGCTTTACGAAACAGCAACTGGTTGAGATTGCCGGGCCCCGCTGACGACTCTGTGGCATTGTAGCGATCGATCATACCGCAGATCGCGATTCGCGCATGATCGCGAAGATTAGCGAGTGCCGCCTCCAGTAAAGGGCCACCCACGTTTTCATAGTAGATATCGTACCCATCAGGCGAGGCTTCATGAAGCGCCTGCGTCAGCGCGGCGATATCCTTATCCCGGTAATTGACCGCCGTGACGCCCATCGATTCCAGCCATTCGCATTTGGCCACACTCCCGGCGACACCGACGACATGACAATCCGCCGCTTTGGCGATCTGCACGGCCAACGACCCTACTGCACCGGAGGCCGCACTGACGAGTACGCGATGCCCTGGCTGTAGATCGGCAATCAGATTGAGCCCGGTCCACGCCGTCATCCCCGGCATGCCCAGCACCCCCAGGTAGGCCTGCTCGGGCACATCGAACTTCGGCAACGCCTCGACTTCTTCTCCCGGCAGCTGCGCTACGTCGCGCCAGCCGCCCATGTGCCGAACCCGGTCCCCGTGCTGGAAGTGAGGATGGCGAGAGGCGACCACCTCGCCGATGGCGCCGCCGGCCATCGGCTCGTTGAGCGCATAGGGCTCGACATAGGTCGTGACGCCACTCATGCGACCACGCATGTAAGGATCGACGGAGAGCCAACGGTTGCGGATCCTGACCTCGTTTGGCGCCAGATCCGATAGCGTGGCTTCTTTTATGGCGAATTGATTCGGCTGCGGCAATCCTTGCGGAACTTCCAACAGTACAAAATAGCGGGTAGCGGTCATGAAAAAACCCTCCTGGCCGACGGTTGGTATGCCGTTCAGCCTAGAAGGGTTTTGTCCGGGATCAAGTCGGAGCTGCGTTTATGGCTCCGCTGCAAGGCTAGTTACGTTCGATATCCGCCTCGTCCTGCAGCGTCTGACTCAGACCCTGAATGACGATCTGCGCCTGAAGACGCTGCGCCAGTCGCGTCGAAAAGTCAGCATCGTCGTCGCTGGCCTGGCCGGTAGTCACCGACTGAACCCCAACCAAGGCCACGCCATTCTGGTTATCGGTCTCGCCCCAGGAAGTCTGATTTTCCTCAGGACGGGGCAGCCGGAAGGCTTCCTGCCGAATAACATCGGGTACGCTATCGGCATCGCGACTCACGCTGTCAGCCTGCTGCCAGTCGAGGTCCGATACGGCATCACCGTTACGCAACGATTCCAGCGCCTCGGCCGCTCGGACCAGCAGCTGTTGCCGAGTCTGTTCCGCCTTGACCGCAGTCAGTACCTGATCACGGACCTCATCGAGCGGAAGGGTACTTGCGTCGCGATGATCGACGACATGCAGGACGACACGCTGCTGAGCGTCCGTCTCGATGACATCGCTGTTATAGCCGTCCTCTAGTACGTCCGAGGAAAATGCAGCGGCAGCAGCATCCGGATTGGAAAGTACGCCTTCACCGCCGGCGTCCTGGGAAAACCAGTCGCTGGTCTGAACCGTCAGCCCCAACTCATCGGCGACGCTAGACAGGTCATCAGCCTGGTAGGCATCGTCGGTCAGCTTCTGTACTCGCTCATTGAACAGCGACCGGGATTGCTCGAGCTTGACCTGCTGAGCGAGCGACTCGCGATCATCCTCGAAGGACGGAATGTCGATACCCGTCATCTTGATCAAATGGAGACCGTACTGAGTCTGCACGATCTGGGATACCTGCCCCGGATCCAGCGAGAAGGCCGCATCGTCGAAATCATCCCCGAAAAAACCTTTCTGGATCGTGCCAAGATCACCACCGTCACCGGCAGACGACGAGTCATCGGAATATTCACGTGCCAGATCGGCAAAATCAGTTCCCTGCTCGAGCTTCGACTGTACCTCGACCAGACGCTCACGCGCCTGCTGTTCAGTGCGGTCATCGCCAAACGTCACCAGAATATGAGACACCTCGCGCGGCGCTTCAGCCCGGGCCTGCTCATACGCCCGCTGCAACTGATCGTCAGTGACCTCGACATCCTTGGCCACGTCTTCCTGGTTCAATACGAGATAGTTGACCTTGACCTGTTCCGGACGGCGGAAATCTTCCTGATGCTGGTCGTAATACTGCTGGAGATCGGCATCGCTCGGGGCGACGGGTTGCTCGAGATCCGCGGCCGTCAACTGCGCATAGCGGAACGTTCTCTGCTGCTGCTGCAATGATGCCAACCGTGCTTTTTCCGATGGCAGCAGGAAAGCCGAGGCCGCAAGCCCCTGCTGAATCTGGCGCCGCAACGTGTCAGCACGCAGTTCACGACGAAAGGACGCGGGGGTGTATCCGGCCTGCGCCAGGCGATTGGTGAACAGCTCGTCCGAGAAACGGCCGTTCTGGTCCTGAAACTCAGGCAGCGAGACGATCAACTGGTCCAGCTGACTATCCGAGATATGAAGCCCCCCCTCGCTGGCATACTGATCCAGCGTACGCTGACGAATCAGCTGGTCGAGCACCTGACCGCGAAACTGCCGCTCCTGCTCCGGCGGAGTCTGCCCTGACCGAATGCCGCGCTGCACTTGCGTCTCGACCGCCTGGCGACTGATGGATTCGCCGTTGACCGTCGCCGCATCGTTACTGCCGGAGCCAAAGTAACTGATCAGAGATTGCGCGCCGAAAAGCGCGAACGTCACGATGATGCCCCCCACGATGACTTTTGCCACCCACCCTTGGGAGCCCTCACGAATTCGTTGCAGCATGCTGTCCTCGCATGTCGATTACCCAATGTGTCGCGCGCGTATCGTACACCGCCTTGCCACAACGGCGCATCCGGGCACGAAACACTGACCAGCCTTTCTGCAAAAGTTTCGCTCTTGCGCACGACTCTTGCAGCACGACAATAAAAAAGCGCATCGCTAAGGCGATGCGCTTATGTTTTGCGGACTCTCACCAGCTGCAAGGCCTTGGCCTTGCATGATTGCCGGAACGTCGGCCCGCGCGACGGAGCGAAACTTAGTTCACCGCGTCTTTGAGCGCCTTGCCTGCTTTGAAGCTCGGCACCTTGGCAGCGCTGATATCGATCGGCTTGCCAGTCTGCGGGTTGCGGCCGGTACGCGCTGCGCGCTCCTTCACCGCAAAAGTCCCGAACCCTACCAATGCTACGGAATCACCCTTCTTCAGGCTGTCTGACACGGACTCAATCATCGCGTCGAGTGCACGCGTTGCAGCCGCCTTGGGAATATCGGCAGACGCAGCAATGGCTTCAATCAGCTCGGATTTATTCACACTTCACCCCTTGACTGTATACGAAATTAACAGGACATCGATGCGCAATCAGAAATGCGATCACGACCACAACAGGTGGGCATTTTATAGCAATGCCGAGATTCTGCTGTCAATCGAGATCATCAGAAAAACCGCGCCATATCGGGCCTGACGCATGAATTTTACGCATCGATAAAATTAATGTGTGCTGACATTGGTTTGCGAAGAAGCTACATCTTCGGCAAGTTTTTCATCGTCGTCGACATGATTCGTCAATGCCGTTGACAACACATCATCAATCCACTTCACCGAACGAATGTCCAATGCATTCTTGATATTCTCGGGTACCTCTTTGAGATCCCGACGATTCTCTTCCGGTATGAGTACGATCTTTATACCACCGCGCCGTGCGGCCAGCAATTTCTCCTTGAGCCCGCCGATCGGCATGACCTCGCCACGCAGATTGACTTCGCCAGTCATCGCGACGTCACAGCGTATGGGACGCCCAGTGTAAGCCGAGACCATGGCCGTGACCATGCCGATACCCGCGCTGGGACCATCCTTCGGCGTGGCGCCCTCGGGAACATGGATATGCAGGTCTTCCTTCTCGAATCGTTCGGGGTCGATACCGAACTGGCGTGCTCTTGCCCGCACCACGGTATGAGCGGCGCTAACGGACTCTTTCATCACATCGCCTAGCGAGCCGGTCTTGTTGACCCGACCCTTGCCGGGCGTGACGACAGACTCGATGTAAAGCAGCTCACCGCCGACAGAGGTCCAAGCCAATCCCGTGACACGACCGACCTGGTGCTCCTGATCCGCCAGACCATAGCTATAGCGGCGCACACCGGCATAGCGTTCGATATCTTCAGCGGATAACGTCAATCCTGTCTGGGCACCCTGGCCTTTCACCGTTTCAAGACGCTCACGGAGCACTTTGCGGCTAACCTTGGCAATCTGGCGCTCGAGCTCACGTACTCCCGCCTCGCGGGAATAGTAACGAATCAGTTCAAGCACGGAATCATCACCGAACGTCAGTTCATCGTCCTTGAGACCGTTGGCCTTGAGCTGCTTGGAAATCAGGTAGCGCTTGGCGATGGCAAGCTTCTCGTCCTCGGTATAACCCGGTAGACGAATGACTTCCATACGATCCAGCAACGGGCCCGGAATGTTCATCGAATTGGCCGTACAGATGAACATCACATCCGACAGATCGTAATCGAGTTCGAGATAATGATCGTTGAATTTATCGTTCTGCTCGGGATCCAGCACCTCGAGCAGCGCCGAGGAGGGATCGCCACGATGATCCATGCCAATCTTGTCGACTTCGTCGAGCAGGAAAAGCGGATTACGTACACCGGCTTTGCTCATGCGCTGAATCAACTTGCCGGGTAGCGAGCCGATATAGGTTCGTCGGTGACCACGAATCTCGGATTCATCGCGTACGCCACCCAGGGCCAGGCGGACATAGCGCCGGTTCGTGGCACGCGCGATCGACTGGCCGAGCGACGTCTTGCCCACGCCGGGAGGGCCGACGAGGCAGAGCACGGGCCCCTTGAGCTTCTTGACGCGCTTTTGCACGGCCAAGTACTCCAGAATGCGCTCTTTGACTTCTTCCAGCCCGTAATGATCTTCGTCCAACACCTTGGCGGCATGCGGCAGATCGTGCTTCACGCGCGTGCGCTTCTTCCACGGTACGGACAGCACCCAATCCAGATAGGAACGCACGACAGTCGCTTCGGCCGACGTCGGCGACATCATCTTGAGCTTGCCGAGCTCCTGAGTAGCCTTGTCGAGAGCCTCCTGAGGCATCCCGGCATCCTTGATTCGCTGCTCGTACTTTTCCGCCTCGTTGGGCACGTTCTCGAGCTCGCCCATCTCTTTCTGGATGGCCTTCATCTGCTCGTTGAGATAATACTCGCGCTGGGACTTCTCCATCTGGTCCTTGACCCGCGAACGGATGCGCTTTTCCACTTGCAGTAGATCGATTTCGGATTCGATCAGCGCCATCAGGTGTTCAACCCGATCACGCACGCGATCCATCTCGAGCAATTCCTGCTTATCGTCGATCTTCAATGAAAGATGCGCGCAAATCGTGTCGACGAGTCGACTCGGGTCCTCGATCTCCTGCAGTGAAGAAAGAACTTCGCTGGGCACCTTCTTGGACAATTTGACGTACTGCTCGAATTGGTTGAGCAGCACACGAACCAAGGACTCCTGCTCGCGCTCGCTCAACGGTTCACTATCGCGGGCCATGGCCTGTGCGCTGATGAAACCGTCCCCGTCCTGCAGAACTTGCCGGATATCGGCCCGAAAGCTCCCTTCGATGAGTACCTTGACCGTACCATCGGGCAACTTGAGCAGCTGCATGATATCGGCCACCGTGCCGATACTGAAAAGATCGTCGACGCCGGGATCGTCATGAGCCGCCTCGCGCTGCGCAACCAGCAGCACGCGCTTGTCGTGCTCCATTGCGGTTTCCAGTGCCCGGATCGATTTTTCCCGCCCTACGAACAGTGGTATGACCATCTGCGGATAGACCACCACGTCACGTAGCGGCAAGAGCGGAAGCGTCAATGTCTGGTCAGAGCTCTGCGCCATTACAGCATTTCCTCGGCAAACTTTCGGATGGGTGAGCCACCAGAGCGGCAATATCAATATGAGAGGTACGTGGGGGCGTCATCGTTCAGATGCAAGTCGCGTCCGGCGGACTGTCGCATCCATAACGACCGAATTCATAAAAGACCGAATCGATAAAAATCGTGTCCATATAAAGAAAGGGGGCCATCAGGCCCCCTCGCTAGACAGCTGAACAGGTAAAGAACGACCCTACATTACCCGTCCTTGTTGGCGACGCGACTCTCTTCCTGCTTGGAATAGATCAGCAGCGGTTCGCTATCTCCGGCAATGACGGAGTTGTCGATCACTACCTTGGTCACGCCATCGAGAGATGGTACGTCGTACATCGTTTCCAGCAGCACCGACTCCAGAATGGAACGCAGCCCACGCGCGCCGGTCTTGCGCTCCATGGCTTTGTGCGCGACGGCCCGCAAGGCGTCTTCGCGGAAATCCAGCTCCACCCCTTCCATCTCGAACAGATGCGCATACTGCTTGACCAGTGAATTCTTGGGCTCAGTCAGAATCTGGACCAGCGCATCCTCGGTCAATTCGGTCAACGTCGCGATCACCGGCAGGCGCCCGACGAACTCGGGAATCAGCCCGAATTTGACGAGATCCTCAGGCTCCACGCCAGCGAGAATATCGCCGACACCCTTGTTGCTCTCTTTACTCTTCACGGACGCGTTGAAACCGATTCCACCCTTCTCGGCGCGGTCACGGATCACCTTGTCCAGTCCGGCAAAGGCACCGCCGACGATAAACAGGATATTGCCGGTATCCACTTGCAGGAATTCCTGCTGCGGATGCTTGCGGCCGCCCTGCGGCGGAACGGACGCCGTCGTTCCTTCGATCAACTTAAGCAGTGCCTGCTGTACGCCCTCGCCGGACACATCACGTGTGATCGAGGGATTGTCCGACTTACGGGAAATTTTATCGATCTCGTCGATGTACACGATCCCACGTTGCGCTTTCTCGACGTCGTAGTCACATTTCTGCAGCAACTTCTGAATGATGTTCTCGACGTCTTCGCCTACGTAGCCCGCTTCCGTGAGCGTCGTGGCATCGGCAATCGTGAACGGCACATTGAGCAGACGAGCCAAGGTCTCCGCCAGCAGCGTCTTACCGCTACCCGTCGGACCAATCAGCAAGATGTTGGACTTGCCCAGCTCGATGTCGCTCTTACCACTACCGCGCAGACGCTTGTAGTGATTGTAGACCGCAACGGACAGCACCATCTTGGCGCGATCCTGGCCAATCACATAGTCGTCGAGCGTATTACGAATCTCTCGGGGTACGGGAAGACGGTCTTCATCGCTCTCGGCGTCGGCTTCCAGAACCTCTTCGCGAATGATGTCATTGCAGAGATCGACACACTCGTCACAGATGTAGACAGACGGACCCGCGATGAGCTTGCGAACCTCGTTCTGATTCTTGCCACAGAACGAGCAGTACAGCAGCTTGCCGTTGTCGTCTTTGCCTTTACCGTCGGCCATTCGTGTACCTCGTCAGGACGACG
>Ga0207878_100333_pt1 | contig 21230 bp, 18 predicted proteins | sample LinPmetageLP41_FD_184053 | JGI IMG/M metagenome (GOLD analysis project Ga0207878, IMG submission 184053) | Marine viral communities from the Pacific Ocean - LP-41 (SPAdes) | ecosystem: Environmental > Aquatic > Marine > Oceanic | place: Pacific Ocean | collected 2010-08-27 | reverse complement strand
CTCGCGGTCGCTGCCGAACCAGTTGAACGGGTTCAGGCGCGTCTGCCCCAGCCCGCATCCGGCCAATGCCGTAACTGCCAGAACCGCCCCGATGCGCGCCGTCATTCCCATGTGAACCCCCGTCAATCCCTAGCCTTCGGCTTTGCCATACGGGCTAGCCCATCGGCGGGCCTTTGGGAAGCGGGCTGGACCTTTGGAGCGTCCGCACCTACCTCACGGGGGTAAAACGGGGGTGAAAATGGCACAGGAACGGTTCGAGGATCTGGTCGAAACATTCGAGTTTCTGGACGACTGGGAGGACCGCTATCGCCATGTCATCGAACTGGGCAAGGCGTTTCCGCCGCTTGACGATGCGCTCAAGGTTCCTGCCACCAAGGTCGACGGCTGCGCCAGCCAGGTCTGGTTGCATCCGCGTATCGAAGGACAGGGGCCGGATGCGACCTTCGATTTCGCGGGCGAATCCGACGCCATGATCGTGCGCGGACTGATCGCTATTTTGCACGACCTCTATGGCGGCATTCCCGTGGCACAGGTCGGTGCCATCGACGCCCCCGCCGAACTCGCCCGTCTTGGTCTGAACGATCACCTGTCGTCGCAACGGTCCAACGGGTTGCGGGCGATGGTCGAACGCATCCGCGCGGTGGCAGCGTCGGCAGCGGCGTAATCGCCACGAGCAAAAAAAAGGCCGAGCTAAAAGCTCGGCCGAAGTCCAACAGGGAGGTGAAGGGGCGCAGAAGCACCGTCCTTCGATAGCCTAAATATTGCGCGACATGCCGGGGAACAAGGCGGAACGGAACCAATCGGTGCAATCCCGCTATGCGTTTCGTGCATGCCTTACCGCGCCGCCGCGCCCTGCCGCGCCTTTCGATAGGCCACGACCTCCTCGACCACGAAGTCGCGGAACGCCTGAACCCGCTTCGATCCGCGCAACTCCTCGGGGAAGGCCAGAAACACCGGCACCTCGTTCGACTCGATGCCCGGCAGGACGCGCACAAGCTGCGGAAAATCCTGGCTCAGATAGTCGGGCAGGACACCGATGCCCAGATCGCTCAGTACACTTTGCAGCACGCCGAAATAATTGTTCACCGTCAGCGACCGCCCGATGTCATAGGTCATCAATTCGCGCACCAGCATTGCGCCCGCGCTGACCTGCGTCACGCCCAGCGATTGGCTGATCAGCCGGTGCTTTGACAGATCGTGCAGCGAATTGGGTACGCCGTTCGCCTCCAGATAGGCGGGTGACGCGAAAAGCTGCATCCGGATATCCATCAGGCGTTTGCGCACCAGGTCGGCCTGACTCGGTTCTTTCATGCGAATGGCCACATCGGCCTCGCGCATGGGCAGGTCCAGCACCCGCTCCTCCAGCATCAGGTCAATGCTCAGGTCGGGGTATTTCGCATAGAGCTTCGACAGTCGCGGCGCCAGCCAGATCGACCCGAAGCCGATGGTGGTCGTGACCCGCAGGTTGCCGAACACCTCCTCCTCCGAATCGCGGATCCTTGCGCTGGCGGTCTCCAGCCGCTTGGTCATCGCCTGCGTCGCGTCGAACAGCAATTCGCCCTGTTCCGTCAGGATCAGGCCGCGTGCGTGCCGGTGGAACAACGTCGTGCCCAGCATCTCCTCCAGCGCGCGAATCTGGCGGCTGACGGCGGATTGCGACAGGTGCAGCACGTCGCCCGCATGGGTCAGAGACCCCGCATCCGCAACGGCGTGAAAAATTCTCAGTTTATCCCAGTCCATCACATGCTCGCTTTTGACGGTCTCCTCCCGTCGCCTCTCCCTATAGGGAAGTGCTATAAGAATGTCTGAAGAAGATTTCGCTTTATGGGTCAGTAAAGTTGACCTATAATCCCGTCAGGAGGAGATTTTCATGCGCCACGACGTGTCCTTGTCCGATCGGTTCGATCTTGAAAAACGTGACGTCCTGTTGAACGGGACCCAGGCGCTGGTGCGTCTGATGCTGATGCAGAAGGAACGCGACCGCCGTGCCGGTTTGAACACGGCAGGGTTTTGCACCGGCTACCGAGGCTCGCCGTTGGGGGGTGTCGATCTGAACATGGAGAAGGCCCGCAAGGTTCTGGACGCCAATGACATTACCTTTCGCCCCGGTCTGAACGAAGACCTTGCCGCCACCGCCGTCTGGGGCAGCCAGCAGGCCGAATTGCGCGGCGAAGGCACGCATGACGGCGTTTTCGGCCTGTGGTATGGCAAAGGGCCGGGCGTCGACCGGTCGGGCGATGTGATGCGCCACGCCAATATGGCCGGCACCTCCGAACACGGCGGTGTCCTGATGGCCATGGGCGATGACCACACGGGCGAGTCATCGACCACCTGCCACCAGTCCGACTGGGCGCTGGTCGACGTCCACATGCCCGTCCTGTCGCCCGCAGGCGTGCAGGAGATCCTTGATTTCGGCCTCTATGGCTGGGCGCTGTCGCGCTACGCAGGCGTCTGGGTCGGACTGAAGACGATGAAGGACACCGTCGAAGTCACCTCTGTCGTTGACGGGCGCCCCGATCGTATGTCCTTCGTCACACCGGACTTCGACATGCCGCCGGGCGGGCTGAACATCCGTCTGAACGACCACTGGATTCCGCAGGAAGACCGTCTTCTGGGCTATAAGCGCTGGGCCGCCGAGGCTTTCAGCCATGCCAACAGGATGGACAAGCGGATGCACGGCAAGCCGGGCGCCAGGATCGGCTTCGTCGCGGCGGGCAAGAACTGGCTCGATCTGGTCCACGCCCTGTCGCTGCTGGGTCTGGACGACGCGGAATGCGAACGCCTCGGCATCACCACCTACAAGGTCGGGCAGACCTGGCCGCTCGATATGAAAGGGTTCCACGACTGGGCCGAAGGTCTCGACCTGATCGTTTGCGTCGAGGAAAAGCGCAAGCTGATCGAGGTTCAGGTCAAGGAGGCCATCTTCGACGACCGCCACGGTCGACGTGTCTACGGCTACCGCAAGCAGGCTGACGGCCCGATCCTGTTCCAGCAGGCCTATGCCCTGTCGCCCACCGATATCGCCGAAAAGATCGGCGGCATCCTCAAGGAGGAGGGGCGAACGACCCCCCGCATCGAGGCAGGTCTGGCCCGCGTGACCGAGGCCAGGCGCGCCGACAACGCCCCCGATATCGCCAGGCGCACGCCATGGTTCTGTTCGGGATGCCCGCACAACACTTCGACCAAAGTGCCTGACGGGTCGCGCGCGGGTGCGGGCATCGGCTGTCACGTCATGGCGCTCTGGATGGATCGCAACACCGAAGGCTACACCCACATGGGGGCCGAGGGCGCGAACTGGATCGGTGAATCGCTGTTTTCGACCCGCAAACATGTGTTCCAGAACCTGGGCGAAGGGACGTACAACCATTCCGGCATTCTTGCCATCCGCGCCGCCTTGGCCGCGAACACCACCATCACCTATAAAATTCTCTATAACGATGCCGTTGCAATGACGGGCGGGCAACACAACGAGGGCGACCTGTCGCCCGAACGGATTGCGCGCGAACTTCAGGCGATGGGCGTCACGACCATCGCGGTCGTCTACGATGAAAAGGAAGGCGTTGATAAATCGCGCTTTCCAGCGGGCCTTGACTGGCACGAACGCGAAGAGATGGAAATCGTGCAGAATCGCATGGCCGCGATCGAAGGCGTCTCGGTCATTCTGTTTATCCAGACCTGCGCTGCCGAAAAGCGCCGCCGCCGCAAGCGCGGCCTTTATCCAGACCCGGACCGTCGCATCTTCATCAATACCGATGTTTGCGAAGGCTGCGGCGATTGCGGTGTGCAATCGAACTGCGTCTCGCTCGTACCCGTCGAAACGACCTTCGGCACCAAGCGCGCCATCGACCAGTCGTCCTGCAACAAGGATTATAGCTGCATCAAGGGGTTTTGCCCCAGTTTCGTGTCGATCCAGGGTGCGGAGCTGAAGAAAAGGGCCACGACGGATGTCGATATCGGCGATCTGCCCGAACCGGAATTGCCCCCGATCGACGGCACCTGGAACACCGTCATCACCGGCGTTGGCGGCACCGGCGTCGTGACCATCGGGGCCGTCATGGCCATGGCCGCACATCTGGACGGCAAGGGCGCCGGCCTGATGGAAATGGCCGGACTGGCGCAGAAGGGCGGCGCGGTCGCGTTGCACTGCCGGTTGTCGAATGCGCCCGCCGACATCAGCGCCATCCGCGTGGCACTGGGCGAGGCCGATGCCCTGATCGGCGGCGATCTGGTCGTCAGTGCCGACAACAAGATCCTGTCCCTTACGATGGCGGGCCGCACGGGGGCGGTGGTGAACAGCCACGAGATCGTCACCGGCGACTTTACCGGCAACCCTGACTTCAAGCTGCCTGCCGACCGGCTTGCCCTGTCGTTGCAGGCCCGGCTGCGCGACCGCCTGACCCTGTTCGACGCCTCGAAACTGGCCGAGAAACTGTTGGGCGACACGATCTTTTCTAACATGATGATCATGGGTGCTGCGTGGCAAAGAGGTCTGATCCCCCTGACCCGAGAGGCGATCCTGAAAGCGGTCGAGATGAACGGGACTGCTGTTGACCGCAATCAGCGCGCGTTCGATCTGGGCCGCTGGGCTGTTGTCCACCCTGACAGGGCCGGTGAATTGCTGGCCGACACTGTCACCCGCCTGCCGGACACGCCCGAAACGCGCATCGCGGCGCGGGTCGATCATCTGACCGCGTATCAATCGGCGCGCTATGCCCGTCGCTATACCGCGATGCTGGACCGGATCGCCGATCCTGTCGTGCGGGAGGCGGTGGCGAAGGGGTATCACAAGCTGCTCTCCTACAAGGACGAATACGAAGTTGCGCGCCTGCTTCGAACGACCCGCGCCAAGGCGGCGGAGACCTTCGACGGCGACCTGAAACTGACCTACCATCTGGCCCCTCCGGTGATATCGAAGCAGGGCCCTGACGGGCGGCCCGTCAAGCGGGCTTTCGGCGAATGGATCGAACGGTTCTATCCTCTCCTTTCAAGGGGCAAGGTCCTGCGCGGCACATTCCTCGATCCCTTCGGTCGGACTTCGGAGCGTCGGATGGAGCGTGCGCTGATCGACCAATACGAGGCAGATATTGAGGAAGTGTTACCGCTGCTGTCCGAGGCCACCCGCGACGCCGTGGTCGCCTTGGCCGAACTGCCGCTTGCGATCCGCGGCTTCGGCCTGGTGAAGGAAGCGAACGAGCGGGCCGCCGCCAAGCGGCGCGAGGAGTTATTGGCCAGTATCCGTGCCGGGGGGCCGGACTTGGCGCAGGCGGCGGAATAGGGGGGTACCAACGTAATACCCTGGTATGCACCGTCGTAATACGCCGGTATTCCTATGCTTTTTCGATAATGAAGGCATGCCCATCGACACCGACGAACCGGTGACCGGTTTCGGCGCAGAAGTGAGGTACATCGATCAGCGCAGCCGGATCATCCGCCAGAAGCCTGACGCAAGCCCCTGATTTCAAAGGCTGCATACGTTTTTTCAGGCGCAGCACAGGCAGAGGGCACAATAGTCCGAGCGCGTCGATTTCCAGATCCGGCTTACTGTCCATCACTTGTCCTTATTTCCGCCCGATGGTTGTGTCATCCTGTCCCGACCCGACGCAAGGCACGATCGCCAGATGACCCAGACCGTAGCCACCCGCCGCGTCCTCTACATCCCCGGTTTCGATCCGTTTCATCCGCGACGGTATCGCGAATTATATCGTAAGGAAAGCGCGCAACAAGCTGAATTATCAGGATATTCAATCAGCCAACAAAAGGGCGAAAACGCCTTTTCCTGGCAGGTCGAGGCACAGATCGACGGGGCACGGGTCACCACGGATATCGAGGTTCTGGTCTGGTCCGACATCGTGTCGTCCAGCATGGCCGCCTCCATCCCGGCGACCTATTGGCATCTTGCCCGCACGGCCTGGATCTATATCGCATCGGGGGCGTTGTTCCGTCTGATGCGCCTGCGGCAGGGGCCGGTCATCGCCGCGCTGTATCCCATTGTATTCCTTATGTTGCAGCTTGCCGCTGCGATCGCTGTGGGCGGTCTGGTCGCCTGGACGATCATATGGGCATCGGATCTGATCATGATCACGCCCGGCGCACGACGGCCTCCGATCCTCTCCTATGAGGTGCCACGCTATTTCGCGGCGATCCTGTTTGGTACAGGGGCAGGCTGGCTGGTCCTGCGATGGTTCAAGGCCAATGATTCCAAGGTCTTCGCATATTACCTTATGTACGACTATGCATTCTCGGCCCGCTGGAACGGGGCCAATCCTCCGGAGCTGGAAGCCAGGATGGCCAGCTATGCGGACCGCATTGCGGAGGCTCTCGCTTCCAATGTCGACGAGGTTCTGATCGTCGGCCACTCCTCGGGTGCGCATCTTGCCGTCTCGGTTCTCGCAGACATGATCCGGGAGTCACGTATTCCCCCCGGACGGTGCAGTTTCCTGAGTCTTGGGCAGGTCGTTCCAATGGTAAGTTTTTTGCCAGATGCCAAAAGGTTACGTGCCGACCTTCATGTCATGGGCGGACAGGAGCTGATCCCTTGGGTCGACGTTACCGCGCCCGGCGACGGATGTGCCTTCGCGTTGTGCGATCCGGTGTCTGTCACCGGCGTCGCGCCACATCGGCAGACCGGGCCGCTGATCCTGTCGGCGGCCTTTACCAAAACCCTGACACCCGAAACATGGCGCAAGCTGAAACGGCGATACTTTCGCCTGCATTTTCAGTATCTTTGCGCCTTCGATGCGCTTCCGGGAAGCTCATCGGACTATGACTATTTCCGAATAACGGCCGGTCCGCACCGCTTGGGCGAGCGGTTTGCCGGTCGGGCGCCCAGCCCATCGACCAAGCGTACACCTGTCAATCGATACACCGCAATGGCCCCATGATCCCGCCCAAACCCACCCCACGCGACGGTCGCGTCGGCCTGTTTGGGTACATGCGCCGCTTTCGGGCCGATATTCTGAGTGCCCAGCCTGCGCGCCTGTATTGCGCCTGGATGGCCGAGTTTCGAACCCCGTTCTTCAGAAGCTACATGATGAATGACCCCCAACTTATTGATCTTGTGCTGAAAGAGCGCCCAGACGACTTTCCCAAATCGGACCGGGTGCGCGAGGGTCTTGCGCCGCTGTTGGGTCGGTCTGTCTTTGTCACCAATGGCGCGGAATGGAAGCGGCAGCGGCGGATCATTGATCCGGCGTTTGCGGGTGGCAGATTGCGCGACGCCTTTCCGGGAATGCTGGACGCTGCCCAGGCGATGATCGAACGTGTCACCGAAGGCGAGCACGAGATCGAGGAACTGGCCAGCTATGCCGCCGCCGATGTCATCTTCCGCACGCTGTTTTCCGTCCCGATCGAGGATGCCCTCGCCGCGCAGGTCTTCCGCGAGTTCCGCAACTATCAACGCACGCAGCCGCTTCTGAACATCGCCGCGCTGATTCCGATGCCGCGCTGGATGCCGCGTATTCACAGGCGAAGGACGCTGGCGGCGGCTCGTTCGATCCGGTCCGCCATCACCGCGCTGGTCGACCGCCGTGCTGTCCAGATCGAAGATGGGTCCGCGCCCGACGACCTTGCAACCAAGATCATGACATTTGCCGACCCGGACACGGGCCACCGGTTCTCGGTGCCGGAAATGGTCGATCAGGTCGCGATTTTCTTTCTGGCGGGGCACGAAACCAGTGCGTCCGCATTGGCATGGGCGCTCTATCTTCTTGCCACGCACGAGGAGGCACAGGACCGTGTCGCGGCCGAAGCCACACGAGATTGGCATACATTCCAATTCAGTGATCTCAGCCGGTTGCCCTATACCCGCGACGTTTTCCGCGAGACGCTGCGTCTTTATCCACCGGTCCCGATGATGGTCCGCGAGACGACCCGGCCCGAGACATTTCGCAACCGGCAGGCCCCGACGGGCGCGCAGATCGTGCTGTCACCATGGCATCTGCATCGGCACGAACGGATGTGGGATAATCCTGACGGCTTCGACCCCGACCGCTGGCAGACAGGGGCCACGAAGGAGAGTGCGCGTCAGGCCTATATGCCGTTCAGCGCCGGGCCACGGGTCTGCACAGGCGCGGGGTTCGCGATGGCCGAGGGTGTGCTGTTGCTGGCACGGCTGATCGGTGCATATCGTGTCGCGCCAATCGGCGATCCGCCGGTCCCGGTGGCGCACCTGACAGTGCGGTCGCGGGACGGGATCAGACTGCGGCTGACATTGCGCCAGTGATGACTCTACGGCCCTGTCCGGACATCGCAAGTTCGGAGCATTCCCGATGCGACGGCTTGGGCTGGCGGCACCGCACTGTCAGTCCTTGCCGCGATACGGCTCGACGTATTGCAGCGCCATGTCCCATGGGAAAAATATCCATGTGTCCTGACTGACGCCGGTGATGAAGGTATCGACCATGGGTTCGCCCTTGGGCTTGGCATAGACGGTGGCAAAATGCGCATTGGGGTAGAGGGCGCGTACAACTTCCAGTGTTTTCCCTGAATCGACCAGATCGTCGATCACCAGAACGCCCGTCCCGTCGCCCATCATTTCGGGGTCGGGGCGCGACAGGACCTGCGCGTCGCCCTGGGCCTGGTGGTCGTAGGACTTGATGCTGATCGTATCGACCAGGCGGATGCCCAACTCGCGCGCGGCGATCATTGCCGGAGCCATGCCGCCCCGGGTGATCGCGACGATGGCCTTCCATGCGCCACCATCGCCGGGGCCGCGCCCGTCCAGCCGCCAGGCCAGCGCACGGCTGTCGCGGTGGATCTGGTCCCAGCTGATGTGGAAGCCTTTTTCATGGGGCAGTTGGTTGGACATTGCGCAGACCTCCGGGTCAGGACGTGACTAAAAGACGCAACCCCAGCCCGCCAAGCACCAGGGCCATCGCCCGCGTCAGCGATGGTTTGAACGCCATATACCGCGCGCGAACGGTGTCACGCGACATCAGGGTGGCCAGAACGGAATAGACCACCGTTTCCAGGACAATCTGGTTGGCCGTGATCAGCGACATCTCGGCCGCAGAAAGACCGGGGGGGAAGATGACCAGCAGGACACCCGCTGAAAACAGGATGCTTTTCGGATTGCCGAGGTTCAGGAGGAGGCCGCGCAGGACCGCCCGTCGTGACGAGGCCGGGGGCGCGGTCACGATGGCCTTCGCTGCCCCGCGCCATGTCTGCACCGCGATGAAAATGACCAAGAGCGCGCCGCTGATTTTCATAACCGTGTAGGCATAGGGGAACAGGGTGAAAATCGTATCCAGCCCCAGAAGCGCCGCCAGCGTCCACAGTCCGGCCATGACCGCCAGCCCGAGACCGGTCAGGATGCCCTCCTGCCGTCCCCCCTGTAAACTGGCCCGGACGCAGACCAGAAACGCCGGTCCGGGGGACGCGACCGCCAGCAACAGTGCCAGGTTGAAGGCCAGCAGATGCGCAACGCTCAGCACCTGGTCAGGTGGCCTTCTTGTCTAGCGTCATGTCGGGTGCATCGACGTTCTTCATACCGACGACATGGTAACCCGCATCGACATGATGGATCGTGCCGGTGACCGCCGACGACAGGTCCGACAACAGATACATCGCCGATTTCCCGACTTCCTCCTGAGTGACGGTACGGCGCAGGGGGGAATTGTATTCGTTCCACTTGAGAATATAGCGAAAGTCACCGATGCCCGACGCGGCGAGCGTCTTGATCGTACCCGCCGAAATGGCATTCACGCGGATGCCGTCGCGGCCAAGATCTTCCGCCAGATACTGAACCGAACATTCCAGTGCGGCCTTCGCCAACCCCATCACGTTGTAATGCGGCATGACCTTTTCCGCACCGTAATACGACAGCGTAAGGGCCGACCCGCCTTCGGTCATCATCTTCTCGGCGCGCTGCATGACGGCGGTGAAGGAGTAGACCGAAATATTCATAGTCATCAGGAAGTTGTCGAGCGAGGTTTCCAGATAGCGCCCGCGCAATTCGTTCTTGTCCGAAAAGCCGATGGCATGGACCAGGAAGTCCAGCTTGTCCCAGCGTTCCCCAAGGGCGGCGAACATCGCGTCGATCGATGCGCCGTCACCCACGTCGCAGGGCAGCACGATGTCGCTGCCGGTCTGCGCGGCCAGCGGATCGACCCGCTTCTTCAAGGCCTCGCCCTGATAGCTGAAGGCCAGTTCTGCCCCCTGATCGGCGCAGGCCTTCGCGATGCCCCATGCGATGGACTTGTCATTCGCCAGACCCATGATGAGTCCGCGCTTGCCTGCCATTAAGCCTGCCATATTCCCCTCCGACTTGCCTTGACGCAGGCTTAGGCGAAAGGTGTATGTGCAGCAAGGTTTACGGGGCAGGGGCGGTACGATGGCGGAACGCGACGGCATATTCGCAGGCGACGACCCGGTCGCCATCGCCGCCCGCTGGCTGGAGGAGGCCACGGCGTCCGAACCCGAAGACCCCAATGCAATCGCCCTGGCCACGGTCGACCCGGACGGCCTGCCGAACGTCCGCATGGTTTTGCTGAAAGAAATCGAGATCGGACAAGGGGCCTTTGTTTTCTATACGAATTTCGAAGGCAAGAAGGGGCGGGAACTGGCTGCCAACCCGCAGGCCGCCTTCGTGATGCACTGGAAAAGCCTGCGCCGTCAGGTCCGCGTACGCGGTCCGGTAGAGCGGGTGTCGGACGAGCAGGCGGATGTCTATTACGCGTCCCGGTCGCTGCAATCGCGGCTGGGGGCCTGGGCCTCGGCGCAATCCCGCCCTCTGGTGAGCCGGGGTGCCTTGATGGCCGAAGTGGCGAAGGTCACGGCAAGCAAGGGCGTGTCGCCCAGGCGCCCGCCGTTCTGGGGTGGATTTCGGATCCGGCCCGTAGAGATCGAACTCTGGGCCGACGGTGCGTTTCGCCTGCACGACCGATTTCGATTCACCCGCGATACCCCGCAGACGGGGAATTGGGCGGTTGCAAGGCTCAACCCCTGATTGCAGCCGACCTGGCTGCGGTCTGCCTGTTTGTCAGAGCGACAGGCGGAGTTTCGCGGCTGACCCGGCGTCATCACGGGATTGTAGGATTTTTCCGGACATGCACCTTGAAAGCCAGCCCGGCTGGCCAATATCGATCTTTTCCATCAACTGGATGGGGGCACGATCTAGTGGTGTTTTGATGGGTATGAGCGAGACGGATTTCACAGAGCTGACGATTTCGGGAATCGTGAAATGGTTCGATCCGGTCCGCGGTTTCGGCTTCGTCGTGTCCGATGAAGCGGAGCAGGATATCCTGCTGCACGTCAATGTCCTGCGCAACTTCGGGCAGAGTTCTGTCGTCGATGGCAGCCCGATTCGACTGACCTATCAAGTCAGCGATCGCGGCCTTCAGGTGGTTCGGATTCTGTCGATTGATCCGGTCGGATCCGATACTCCGTCCGAGGCCCTGACCTCCCCCGAATACCTGATGCCGATCCCCGATGATCTTCCGTTTCTGCCGGCGCGGGTGAAATGGTTCGACCGGAGCAAGGGCTTCGGCTTCGTGAATATCTTCGGCGATACCGCTGACATCTTCGTTCATACCGAAGTTGTGCGCCGTTTCGGCCTTGCGGAATTGCTTCCGGGCGAGGCAATCTGCGTCCGCGTCATGGACGGCGCGCGAGGACAACTAGCGGTAGAGGTGCGCCGATGGGAATATTTCACCGACTGAACGACCGGCTGATGGGTGGTTTGCGTCTGGCCCTGATCCTGGCGGTTCCGGTTTTTGCCGCGACCGATGTTGCAGCCCTTTCATCGGGCGAATGTCAGGATGGCATGGTCGATGTGCGCGGGGATTTCGGACAAGTCCGTTTTCGCGTCGAACTGGCCCTGACCCCGGCAGAGCAGGCAAAAGGCCTGATGAATCGCGAGTCGTTGCCCCGCCTTTCAGGGATGCTGTTCGTCTATCCGCGCGAATCCGATGTCGCATTCTGGATGCGGAACACGCTGATCCCGCTCGACATGATCTTCGTCGATGACGAAGGCCGCATCGTGCGGGTCCACGAGAATGCCGTGCCCCTGGACGAGACGCCGATTCCCGCCGGCGCGCCGACATTGGCTGTACTGGAGATCAATGGCGGCATGGCGCGGACGCTGGGCATCGACGCGGGTGACGAACTGCGCGCCGCCGCTCTGCCGCAGGATACTGCCGCCTGGCCCTGCGATTGAAGCATCAAGGCTTTTCCCCGTCGCAAAGCCCTGCTAAGCGGCACGTGTCGGGGCGTGGCGCAGCCTGGTAGCGCACCTGTTTTGGGTACAGGGGGTCGGAAGTTCGAATCTTCTCGCCCCGACCATGCGATACATCTGGTATCGCAAGTGGCAACATAAGCCACACTGCAGATATCCTGGATATCTGTCCCGCCGGGGTGACGGTGATCAAACTTCATGAACGCGTGACATGCCGGGTGATTCCCGGATCTAACATCCTGTGGACAACTTTGTATGACAGCAGGCGTTGCAACCGCGCCACGGTTTCCGTTTCGCCCCCCGACCGCACGGCGACCGCATCCGTTTTGCAGGTTTCCAAGGCACTTCGCATCGTTACCCGACCCAGGTGAATGTGAGTCGTGGCTGTCCTGAATTCGTTAACCTGCGGTCAAGAATTTTCTTTGCGAGTTATCCCCGTTATCCACATTGACCGCCCCCGAAAACCGCAGCTATTGGTGTCTTGGCAAAGAGAGGCCACCAAATGTAGTGGCTCAATGCGACAAGACCGGGCAGCAGCTCAGACATTCCATTCCCCCGTGTCCGACCGGACGCGACGGTCGAGGTGCGTCGGAAAACTGCCGTGCGGGACAAGGGACGGGGCCGATAAGCACCGATTTGTAACAAGACGATTTTATAGGGGACACCACGATGCGGCTTGAGCGGAAATTCACGGAAAGCGGTAAAGATGCCTATTCGGCACTCACCTTCACCACCACCACTTCGGAGATCCGCAATCCCGACGGTACCGTGGTGTTCAAGCTGGAAGCAGTGGAAATCCCCGAAGGCTGGAGCCAGGTCGCATCCGATGTCATCGCGCAGAAGTATTTCCGCAAGGCAGGCGTTCCGGCCCGGCTGAAGGCAGTCAAGGAAAAGGACGTTCCCGAATTCCTGTGGCGCTCGGTTCCCGACGAAGACGCGCTGGCCAAATTGCCCGAGAACGAACGCTTCGCTGGCGAGACGTCGTCCAAACAGGTGTTCGACCGTTTGGCCGGGGCCTGGGCCTATTGGGGCTGGAAGGGCGGTTACTTAACCACCGAGGAAGATGCCCGCACCTATTTCGACGAAATGCGCGTCATGCTGGCCCGACAGATGGCCGCGCCGAATTCGCCGCAGTGGTTCAACACCGGTCTGCATTGGGCATATGGCATCGACGGCCCGGCGCAGGGGCACCATTATGTCGACCCGAAGACCGGCAAGCTGGTCCGTTCAAAGTCGTCCTACGAGCATCCGCAACCGCACGCCTGCTTCATCCAGTCGGTCAGCGACGATCTGGTGAACGACGGCGGCATCATGGACCTCTGGGTCCGCGAGGCGCGTCTGTTCAAATACGGCTCGGGCACCGGCACCAACTTCTCCTCGCTTCGCGGTGAGGGCGAGGCACTGTCGGGCGGTGGCAAGTCGAGCGGTCTCATGGGGTTCCTCAAGATCGGCGACCGGGCGGCGGGGGCCATCAAATCCGGCGGCACCACGCGGCGGGCAGCCAAGATGGTCATCGTCGACATGGACCATCCCGATATCGAAGCCTTCATCGACTGGAAGGTCATCGAGGAGCAGAAGGTCGCGGCCATCGTTGCCGGGTCCAAGGCGCACCAGGCCCAGCTGACCAAAGTCATGGAAGCGGTTCGTGCCTGGGACGGCACGCTGGACGATGCGACCGACCCGAACGTCAACGAGGCGCTGAAGGACGTGATCCGGGCCGCCAAGAAGCACATGATCCCCGAAGCTTATATCCTGCGCGTGCTGCAATACGCCAAACAGGGTTATGACAGCATCGAATTCCCGACCTACGACACCGACTGGGATTCCGAGGCCTACAGCACCGTTTCGGGCCAGAACTCCAACAACTCGGTCCGGGTGACGAACGCCTTCCTGCACGCCGTTGAAAAGGACGCTGACTGGGAGCTGATCAACCGCCGTGACGGCAAGGTTGCCAAGACCGTCCCGGCCCGCGAATTGTGGGACAAGATCGGCCATGCCGCCTGGGCCTGTGCCGATCCGGGCATCCAGTTCCATGACACCGTCAACGACTGGCATACCTGCCCGGAAGACGGCGCGATCCGCGGGTCGAATCCGTGCAGCGAGTACATGTTCCTCGACGATACGGCCTGCAATCTGGCCTCGATGAACCTGCTGAAGTTTCTGAACGCCGACGGCTCCTTCGATCACGAAGGCTATGTCCACGCGGCGCGCTTCTGGACCGTTACTCTGGAAATCTCGGTCGCCATGGCGCAGTTCCCGTCGAAGGAAATCGCCCAGCGGTCGTATGACTTCCGCACCCTGGGTCTGGGTTATGCCAACATTGGTGGCCTGCTGATGAACATGGGTCTGGGCTACGACTCGCGCGAAGGTCGCGCGCTGTGCGGTGCGCTGACCGCCGTCATGACGGGCGTATCCTACGCCACGTCGGCCGAAATGGCCGGTGAACTGGGGCCATTCCCCGGCTATGCCAGGAATGCCGACCACATGCAGCGCGTGATGCGGAATCACCGCAATGCCGCCAAGGGTCAGACGGATGGTTACGAGGAACTGGCGGTCAAGCCCGTCGCGCTGGACATCGACGGCTGCCCTGATGCGCGCCTGATCGCGCTGGCCGCCGAAATCTGGGACGGGGTCGTCGAGGCGGGCGCGAAGAACGGCTTCCGCAATGCCCAATCCACTGTGATCGCGCCGACCGGCACCATCGGTCTGGTCATGGATTGCGACACCACCGGGATCGAGCCGGACTTCGCCCTGGTGAAGTTCAAGAAGCTGGCCGGCGGCGGTTACTTCAAGATCATCAACCAGTCGGTGCCCGCCGCCCTGCGCAAGCTGGGCTATGGCGAGGCGCAGATCGGCGAGATCATCGCCTATGCCGTCGGTCACGGATCACTGGGACAGGCGCCCGGCATCAACCACACGTCGCTGATCGGGCACGGCTTCGGCAAGGCGGAGATCGCCAAGATCGAAGCGGCGTTGCCCTCGGCCTTCGACATTCGTTTCGTGTTCAACCAGTGGACGCTGGGCGAGGAGTTCTGCACCAAGGCGCTTGGCATTCCGGCGGCCAGGCTGAACGATCCGACCTTCGACCTGCTCCGGCATCTGGGCTTCTCGAAGAAAGAGATCGAGGCCGCCAACGACCACGTCTGCGGAACCATGACGCTGGAAGGCGCGCCGGGTCTGCGCGACGAGCACCTGAGCGTGTTCGATTGCGCCAACCCCTGCGGCAAGAAGGGCAAACGCTTCCTGTCGGTCGACAGCCACATTCACATGATGGCGGCGGCGCAGAGCTTCATCTCGGGCGCGATTTCCAAGACGATCAACATGCCCAACAACGCCACCATCGAGGACTGCAAGGCCGCCTACGAACTTTCGTGGTCCTTGGGGGTCAAGGCCAACGCGCTCTACCGTGACGGATCGAAACTGTCGCAGCCCTTGGCCGCGGCCCTGGTCGAGGATGACGACGAGGCCGCCGAGATCCTGGAAAGCGGTACGCCACACGAAAAGGCCGGCGTTCTGGCCGAAAAGGTGATCGAGAAAATCATCGTCAAGGAGGTCGCCCGCGCCGCGCGCACCAAATTGCCCGAGCGGCGCAAGGGCTATACCCAGAAGGCGGTCGTCGGCGGTCACAAGGTCTATTTGCGGACCGGCGAATACAAGGACGGCAATCTGGGCGAAATCTTCATCGACATGCACAAGGAAGGCGCGGGCTTCCGGGCGATGATGAACAATTTCGCCATCGCCGTGTCGGTCGGCCTGCAATACGGCGTCCCGCTCGAGGAATTCGTGGACGCCTTCACCTTCACCAAGTTCGAACCTGCGGGCATGGTGCAGGGCAACGCGGCGATCAAGAATGCCACGTCGGTTCTGGACTACATCTTCCGCGAACTGGCCGTCAGCTATCTGGACCGGGAAGATCTGGCCCACGTCAAACCCGAAGGCGCGACCTTCGACTCGATCCACAACGGCGGCGAAGGCGCCCCCGACGCGGATGGCAACGTCTCGGCCCTTGGTCAATCGGCGGCCACCAAGTCGCTGGAGGTCATCAAGTCGGTCACCTCGTCAGGGTATCTGCGCAATCGTATGCCGCAGGATCTGGTCGCGCTTCGTGGTGGCATGGACCGTGTCGCGGCGGAACTTGCCGGATCGACCGCGGCGTCAGGCTTCTCGGAGACCGCGCAGGCCACGTTCACCACCTCCACCACGACGGTCGCGGCCACGGGTCTGAACGCGCGGGCCAAGGCAAAGATGCAGGGCTACGAGGGCGAGGCCTGTGGCGAGTGTGGCAACTACACGCTGGTCCGCAACGGCACCTGCATGAAGTGCAACACCTGCGGCGGGACGTCCGGTTGTAGCTGAACGGATTGATGCCGGGGGCGCGGGGACGGCATCCCGCGCCCCCGGCTTTTCTGCGGCTATCCGGCACGCCGAACGGTCTCGGAGGCCGGGCATGAACACCCGAGATATTGGGGTTCGGATCCCCCGAAGAAGACCGGGGCAGGTTTTCGGGGTCGGCGGGTAACGCCGAAGCGAAAGCGCGAAAGGTCCGTCATGGCCACCGGGCGCCCCGCCCGTCATTTGCCGGCTTGCAGGTCAAACGCAGATGCTCGACCTTGGCCAGCGATCCGCTATCGTCGGCGCAACACCATCTTGAGAGGCAGAGACCCATGGATACTTCGGATTTCAGGAACCGCATCGCTGTCGTGACCGGCGGTGCGCAGGGGATCGGCGGGGCCGTCGCTACGGAACTGGCCCGTCATGGCGCGCGTGTCGCGATCTGGGACATGGACAAGGAACTGGCGTCCAAGGCTGCCGCGACGCTGGGCAACGGGGCCATCGCCGTGCGCTGCGATCTGGGCGACTGGGCCTCGGTGCAGGCGGCGCACAAGCAGACCGTGGATGCGTTGGGCGAAGCAGACATCCTCGTGAATTCCGCCGGGATCGCCGGGTCAAACGCGCCCCTGGCCGATTATCCGGTCGAGGAATTTCAGCAGATCGTCGCGATCAACCTGACCGGCACGTTCCTCGTGAACAAGGCGGTGGTGCCGGGGATGCGGGCCAAAGGATACGGTCGCATCGTCAATATCGCCTCGGTCGCGGGCAAGGAGGGGAATCCCAACGCCTCGGCCTATTCCGCGTCCAAGGCGGGTGTCATCGGCCTGACCAAATCGCTGGGAAAAGAACTGGCGGATATGGATATCGCGGTGAACTGCGTGACCCCCGCCGCCGCCCGCACCCGCATCTTCGACCAGATGAAGCAGGAGCACATCGATTACATGCTGTCGAAAATTCCGCGCGGTCGCTTTCTTGAACTGGGCGAGGCGGCGGCGATGATCCTCTGGCTCTGCTCGAAGGAGAACAGCTTTACCACGGGCGCGGCCTTCGATCTGTCGGGCGGACGCGCCACCTATTGATCCAACCGATGTCACGGAGCCTGCGATGACCCTTTCCATCTATCTGTCCGGCGAAATCCACACCGATTGGCGCGACGAAATCATGCAGGGCTGCGCGGATGCGGGTCTGGATGTCACCTTCTCCGCCCCGGTGACCGACCACGCCGCCTCGGACGATTGCGGCGTGGCCATTCTGGGGGCCGAGCCGGACAAGTTCTGGCACGACAACAAGGGCGCCAGACTGAACGCCATCCGCACGCGCACGGCACTCGCCGCTGCCGACATCGTGGTCGTGCGGTTCGGTGACAAGTACAAGCAATGGAACGCGGCCTTCGATGCGGGGCAGGCGGCGGCCCTGGGCAAATCGCTGATCGTGCTGCATGGTCCCGATCATCAGCACGCGCTGAAAGAGGTCGATGCCGCCGCGCTCGCCGTGGCCGAAACCCCGGCGCAGGTCGTCCAGATCCTGACCTATGTGCAGACCGGCGCGCTGCCTTAGGAAAAAACCGACCAGCCGGTGAAATCCGTCAGCAACTCCGCGGCTTCGGTGCCGACCTTGGAATTGCCATAGCTGTTCAGCCCCGGCGACCAGATCGCGATGGATGCCCGGCCGGGCGCGACCATCAGGATACCGCCGCCGACCCCGCTCTTGCCCGGCAAACCGACGCGGAAGGCGAAATCGCCCGATCCGTCGTAATGGCCACAGGTCATCATCAGGGCAGCCAGCCGCCGTGCCCGCGCGGGTGCCATCAGGGGCGGGGCACCCGGCAGTTGCGCGATCATCCGACCGGCCATGGCCAGTTGATCGGTGGTCATCTCGACCGCGCATTGGTGGAAATACGTGCCCAGCGTCAGTTCGGGCGCGTTGTGCAGATTATCATATGATTTCAGATAATTCGCCAGCGCCACGTTGCGGAACCCATAGCGCGCCTCGGACGCGGCGACGCTCGGGTCGATATGGATATCCTCGTCTCCGGCGGCGGCGCGCAGAAATCCCAGAAACTCGCTCAGCGCCTGTTTCGGTGCGCGGTTGGCCAGCATGGCATCCGTTGTCACCAGCGCGCCGGCGTTGATGAACGGATTACGCGGGCGGCCCTTCTCCTGTTCCAGCAGAAGGATCGAATCGAAGCGATCGCCGGATGGCTCCCGATCGACGCGCCGCCAGATATTATCTCCTTCGCGCCCCAGGACGCAGGCCAGCATGAAGACTTTCGACACGCTCTGGATCGAGAATGGCACGCTGCGCGCGCCTGCCGACAGACGTGTCCCGTCTGCCAGAACGACCGAGATCGCAAACTGGTTAGGCGCCACATCGGCAAGCTCAGGAATGTAGGTGGCGACCTGTCCCCAGTCATCTGCCGCGTGAACCTCGGTCGACAGACGATCCAGAAATGCCTTCAGCTTGCCTGGGTCGACGGGGGGCATGGGGCCTGCGGGGCGGTCGTCGGTCATCGCGGTCTCCGGGGGCGTGGCTGGCCGGACCATAGTCCGCGCGGCGGGGCAGGGAAACGCCTGCCGACCTGTTTGCGCCCACCCCGACGCGCGCCTATCTTGCGCCGCCGAGCCATGAAGCCAAAGGGGATACCGCCATGACCGACCGCCCGCTTTCGATCGCCTGTCTGGGCGAAGCCATGGTGGAGCTGTCGCTGGACGGCGATATCGCGCATCTGGGCTTTGCGGGCGATACGCTGAACACCGCAATCTATCTGCGCCGGTCCCTGCCGGATGTGCATCGTGTGTCTTTCGTCTCTGCCGTCGGGCAGGACATGCTGTCGGACCGGATGGTGGCGCGCATCGCGGCCGAAGACGTGTCGACCGATCACATCACCCGCCATGCCGACCGTATCGCCGGGGCCTATGCCATCGAAACCGATACGTCTGGCGAACGCAGCTTCGTCTACTGGCGCGACACATCTGCGGCGCGCACCATGATGACACCCGACAGCCCGATCCAACCCGAAACCCTGTCGCAGTTCGACGTGGTGCACCTGTCTGCCATCACGCTGGCGATACTGGCGCCGCAAGCCCGCGCGGCGCTGATGTCGTGGGTTCCGGGGTACCGCGCCTCGGGGGGGCGTATCGCCTTCGACAGCAACTATCGCCCCCGACTGTGGGAAGACGTGCCGACGGCACAGTCGGCGGTCGCCGCGATGTGGCGCGAAACCGACATCGGATTTCCCAGCGTCGACGACGAAATGGCGCTCTTCGGCGATGCGGACACCGCTGCCGTGATGGCGCGGATCGAAGGATACGGCGTTCCGACAGGTGCGCTCAAACGTGGCGAATCCGGCCCGTTGCCCATAGGCGCGCGCTTCGACGCGACCTATGCGCCCTGCGACAAGGTGGTGGATACGACGGCGGCGGGCGACAGCTTTACCGGCGGATACCTCGCAGCCTGGCTGTCCGGCGCGGATCAGGCCGCCGCACTGCAAACGGGCCATAGTCTGGCATGCCGCGTCATCGGCTACCGTGGCGCGATCATTCCGCGCTCAGGTCCATGATCTCGGGCCACTCATAGGTGGCTTCGCCCGGACGGTCGCGCAACGCATCCTGCGCGATTGCCCGACCCAGACGGGCCACGGGGATACCGCGCAGCTTCTTCATCGGCCCCTGGAACAGGGGGGTCAGCCTGGGCCAGATCGCCAGCGTCAGCGCCTGTGACAGGCCATAGCGGTTCTTCGGCGTCAGGATCATCGACGGATGAAACAGGCTCAGCCGGTCGAAGGCCAGTGCCCGCAGCCCGTCCTCCAGTTCGCCCTTGCTGCGCGCGAAGAAAATCCGCGACCCGGCATCCGCCCCGACCGACGACAGCAGCGAAAATCCGGACACACCTGCGGTCCGGCAGGCCGTGGCGAACGCCAGCGGAATATCGTGGTCGACGCGCCTGAATTCCGCCCGCGACACGTTCGATGGCTCGCCCACGCCCAGACAGCAGATCGCGGCATCCTGCCCTTCAAGATGCGCGGCATAGCTGGCGGGGTCAGCCAGATCGACGACATGCTGATCCGCTGCCAATCCATCCTCGGTCCGTCGGCCAAGCGCCGTCACCCCGGCCCGCCCGGTCAGCGCCGCAGCGCAGGCCCCGCCCACGGCCCCGGTCGCCCCGATCATCACGACTTTTTTTTCAACCCGCATCACGAATGCTCCTCCGCCGCCGTCGCGGCCAGTGCCCGGTTATAGACCCGCAGTGCATCGACATGCAGCACAACGCCCAAGACATCCGGAGCACCTTCATCAGACAGCCGAACGACCGCCAGAAAGTCCGAATTCGACCTCTCGAACAGGGGCATCGCGGCCTCCAGCGTGTCGACGGGGGCCACGAACAGCCCCTCGTTCACGGCCCGGCGCACGCGGTCCTCGGGCGGGGCATTGGGGTGGTCGGACGATTTCATCACGCTCGAGACCTTGAACATCGCCAGCAGATAGGCCTGCGGCCCCGCCGCCAGATGGATACCGCGCCGCTCCAGCTGCGTCAGGAAGAACGACCGATCCACCATCCGTGACGCCAGCGCCGATGCGATCGACACCGCGACCATCACCGCCAGCCCGGTCTGCCAGTCGCCGGTCAGCTCGAACACGATCAGCGTCGTCGAGATCGGCGCGCCCAGCACCGCCCCCCCGACCGCGCCCATCCCCGCCAGCGCATAGAGTGATCCGGTCCCCGAGAT
>Ga0207878_100332_pt1 | contig 21284 bp, 15 predicted proteins | sample LinPmetageLP41_FD_184053 | JGI IMG/M metagenome (GOLD analysis project Ga0207878, IMG submission 184053) | Marine viral communities from the Pacific Ocean - LP-41 (SPAdes) | ecosystem: Environmental > Aquatic > Marine > Oceanic | place: Pacific Ocean | collected 2010-08-27 | reverse complement strand
TCGCGTAGCCGCTTGACCTGCTCGGTGGAAAGGCCGGTGTAGGAGAACATGCCGCGCTGCTCGGCCACGTGGGCGAAGCGCTGATCGAGACCGTAGGGTTTGAGCGAATCGACCAGATCGCGGCGCAGCGTATTGATGCGGTCGCACATTTCGGTCAGTTCACTTTTCCAGAGCTGGGTCAACTCTTCGGATTCCAGAATGTCGACCACGATGGCGGCGCCGTGCGACGGTGGCGTGGAGTAGTTCTCGCGCGCGACGATTGCCATCTGGGAGCGGACGTTCTCCATCTGTTCGGCGGTCTTGGCAATCACGATCAGGCAGCCGGTACGCTCGCGATAGAGACCGAAGTTCTTCGAGCAGGAGCTGGTGATCAGCATCTCGTCGAGATTATCGGCCAACAGGCGAGCGCCGAAAGCGTCGATATCCAGACCGTCACCGAAACCTTGATAGGCGAAGTCGACCAGCGGCAGCAGCTCGCGCTCCTGAACCACGGCCAGTACCTGACGCCATTGATCCTGATTCAGGTCGAAGCCTGACGGGTTGTGGCAGCAGGCATGAAGCAGCACGACATCGCCGTGCGGAATCTGATTGAGCGCCGCCAGCATGCCGTCGAAGTCGAGACGGTTGTCGCTGTCCACGTACGGATAGCGCTGGATCGGAATCTCGGCGCCTTCGAAGATGCCGATGTGATTGGGCCAGGTGGGATTGGAGAGCCACACACTCTTGCCCGGCAGCTGGGTGCGGATGAAATCCGCTGCCAGACGCAGCGCACCTGTGCCGCCCGGTGACTGGGTGGCACTGGCCCGGTTGGCGGCCAGTACCGGTGAGCCTGGACCCAGCACCAGCGACAGAATCGCCTTGCCGTAGCGCGGATCGCCATGGGAGCCGATGTAGCTCTTGGTCGTCTCGCTTTCCAACAGACGCGCCTCGGCTTGTTTCACGGCGCGCATGATCGGCGTATTGCCATTCGGGTCCCGATAGACGCCGACACCGAGGTCGACCTTCTGCGGGTTGGAATCCTGATTGTAAGCTTCGATCAGCCCGAGGATGGCATCTCCGGGGACGCGCTCGATCTTCTCAAACATTAGCGTGCACTACCTCGCTGTTTCTGGGAACCATGAGGATCTTCCGACGAGTCAAGGCATGATGCCACCGCCCTTGGCAATCCGCCACTCACGGAGAGCCGGATCACTCGAAGGCTTACTCGAAGGCTTACTCGAAGGCTTACTCGAAGCCCACGACTTCATGCGGTACGTAGGGCGCTTCGAGTTGCTCGACTTCGTCCGCCGTCAGCGTGATCTCCAACGCACCCAGCGCCTGATCCAGGTGATGAGATTTGCTGGCGCCGATGATCGGAGCGGTGATGCCGGGCTTCTGCAGTACCCAAGCCAGTGCGATCTGCGCGGGCGACACGTTTCGCGACTCGGCAACCTGCTGCAGCGCTTCGATCACCGGGGCGTCGCGCTCGAGGCCCAGCTTCCAGTTGCGCATCTGCTCGTCGCTCTTGGCGCGCTTGGTGCTGCCTTCACTGCCCACCGGCTTGCTGCCGGCAAGAATGCCGCGAGCCAATGGGCTCCAGGGAATGACGCCCACGCCCTGATCCAGGCACTGCGGAATCATTTCGCGCTCTTCCTCGCGATAGATCAGGTTGACCATCGGCTGCATGGTCGCGAACTTCGTCCAGCCGTTGCGCTCGGCAACATGCTGGGCCTTGGCGAACTGCCAGGCGTGCATGCTGGAGGCGCCGATATAGCGCGCCTTGCCTGCCTTGACCACTTCGTGGAGCGCTTCCATTGTCTCCTCGATGGGCGTGTCGTAATCCCAGCGGTGGGTCTGGTACAGATCGACATAATCCATGCCCAGCCGCTCGAGCGACGCATCGATGGCGTGATGAATATGCTTGCGCGACAGCCCACGTTCATTGGGCGATTGGTTGCCAGTCGGGTTGTAGACCTTGGTGGCCAGCACGACCTCTTCCCGTCGTGCGAAATCCTTCAGTGCCTTGCCGACGACGCGCTCCGACTCGCCATCGGAATACATATCGGCGGTATCGAAGAAATTGATCCCGGCATCCAGTGCCTGCTGGATAAAAGGGCGGCTCTGTTGATCGTCCAGAACCCAGTCGCGCCACTGCGGTGTGCCATAGGTCATGGTGCCGAGACATAAAGGAGAAATCTTGAGGCCGGTCTGGCCGAGACGACGATAATCCATGCTGAAACTCCCGATGAAATATGGATGTAGGGTGTCATTCACCATAGCAGGCATTGCGTCTTGATGAGTAACGAGTGGCCCACGAATGTCGGGGTGCCGGTTGTTCCCGAGCCGTCGCGCATGTGTTGTGGTGTTGCTCGCGGGCCATCGCGCATGTATAGTACGCCCCGCTCGGCAACGTCTTGAAGAGACAGGCTTTGTCGGCTTTCGATCTCATCCATGTCATTGATAAATCCGTCATTGATGAATCGAGCTATGGTGGCCCTTACCGGTCCTCCCGCAACGCAAAACCGCAAACCCCGCCAGGCCCGGAAGGGAGCAACGGTAGTGGTGGTCGCGTGTGCCGGGATGTGGCTGGTCGGGGCCGCCTCCATTTCGGGCTCTACTCAATTCGGCCCGCTATGGATTCAGGCGACCAAGTCGCTGCCTCCCGCCTCGTCAGTTTTCTCCCGACCCTGCTAGAATGGCTCGATCACTATCAGATCATCCGGATCATCGACGCTGGGCACGCACATTTCGATCGTGGTTTCGATACGAGTCTTGATCGTGCCCGCGCCGGCTCCTTTCGATCACGCCCAGCCGCGAGCCTATTCAGCGAGGAGTATCGCGCCGCATGAGTTATCAGGTTCTGGCCCGTAAATGGCGCCCGCGCACCTTCCATGAACTGGTCGGTCAGGAACATGTCAGCCGTGCGCTGGTCAATGCTCTCGATCAGGGACGACTGCATCACGCCTATCTGTTTACCGGCACCCGCGGTGTCGGCAAGACGACGCTGGCGCGGATTCTGGCCAAGTGCCTCAACTGCGAGCAGGGCGTAACCTCGAAGCCGTGTGGTCAGTGTCAGACCTGCCGAGATATCGATAGCGGCCGTTTCGTCGACCTGATCGAAGTCGATGCCGCGTCGCGTACCAAGGTCGAAGACACTCGCGAACTGCTGGATAACGTCCAGTACGCGCCGACCCAAGGTCGTTACAAGGTGTACCTCATCGATGAGGTACACATGCTGTCGACGCACAGCTTCAACGCGCTGCTCAAGACGCTGGAAGAGCCACCGCCCCACGTCAAATTTCTGCTGGCGACCACGGATCCGCAAAAACTGCCGGTGACGGTGCTTTCGCGCTGCCTGCAGTTCACGCTCAAGAATATGCCGCCGGAACGCGTCGTTGAGCATCTGACTCGGGTTCTCGAAGCCGAGCAGGTCGCTTTCGATCCCCAGGCGCTGTGGCTGCTCGGCAAGGCTGCCGATGGCTCGATGCGCGATGCCATGAGCCTGACCGATCAGGCCATCGCCTTCGGTGACGGCGAGGTGCGGCGGGAAGATGTGGCCGCCATGCTCGGCACGCTGGATCACGGCCATCTCATCGCGTTGGCCCAGGCGCTGGCGGACGTCGACGCCGAACGGCTGCTAGCCGAAGTGGCGGCGTTGGCGGAGCAGGGCCCCGATTTTGCCGGCGTGCTCGATGAGCTGTCCGGTCTCATGCATCGTCTGGCGGTTGCGCAGATGGTTCCCGGCGCCCTGGATAATGGCCACGGCGATCGCGACGAACTGCTGGCGCTGGCCGGGCGCTTCACCGCGGAAGACGTTCAGCTCTATTATCAGATCGCACTGCAAGGTCGAGCAGACATCGGTAACGCCTCGGACACCCGCTCGGCGCTGGAAATGACGCTGCTGCGGATGCTAGCGTTCCGGCCTCAGGGGGTTCCGACACCGCCACAAGTCGACTTGCCTCTGCGCGGCGTCCAGCAGGCCGGCGAACAGTCGGGAGTCGCTCGACAAGCCGCGACGCCTGGTCAACGAGAACAGGCCGAGACAGCGGCCGGTCAAGGCGAACCCGTTCAAGCAGATGATCAGACAGAGAAGAATAGCGCCCCTGATCAGTCGGCGATGTCGGCGGCCGCCAGTGGCGAGTCGCCAGCCGCAGCCGTCGGCTCGTCGACGGATAGGCCGTCCGGCCGCTCTGACACGCCGTTAAATGACAGCGCCCCGGCGCCGGATGACCTCCCGCCCTGGTCGATCGAGCCGGAAATGACGGCAGCCGAGGCGCCATTCGACGAAGATGTCTCGCTGAGTGAAGAGGCCTCGTTTGCGGGTGCCCCTCAGTTCGACGGCGATGACCAGCCTGATAGCGATGCTCGATTCGAGGGCGATACCCGATTCGAAGGCGATACCCAATTCGAGGGCGACGCTTATGCCTGGGCTGAACAGGAAGCGGGAGGGCTATCTGACGATCCGGCGCAGGCTGCTCCGGGACCGACGGAGACGTCGGACTCGTCGGTAACCACTCCGACCCTAATGTCGGCGGCATCGGGCGAGGAAGAGCAGGCTTCAGTGCCGGCGGCGGCCGGGCCGCTCGACCATGCGCAGTGGCTGGAGCAGTTCGAGCAGCTCGATATCGGCGGCCTGACCCGTAATCTCGCCGCGCACTGCGTCGTCGACAGCGACGATGGCAGCGTGCTCAGGATCACGCTCGATCCGGGCCAGTCGGCGATGCTGTCGGACCTTCATGTCGAGCGCATTCGCAAGGCACTGGCGGGGCGAGGCTATATGCGTCGGCTCGAGATTGACGTCGCCAAGTTGGACGGCACTCTTGAGACCGCCAAGGCCAAGCGCGATCGTGAATCACGCGAACGCCATAATCGTGCCGTTGAAGCGTTGCGGGGCGACCCGCATATTCAGGAACTGGAAGCGCGTTTCGGCGCACGATTGATCGAAGAGAGCGTTACCACCGTTCGTGTGTGACGCTCGTAGGCAATACTCTCAATCTCGAAGGAGTTCGGCATGTTCAAGGGTGGCATGGGCAACCTGATGAAGCAGGCTCAGGAAATGCAGGAAAAGATGCAACAGGTTCAGGAAGAGATTGCCCGGATGGAAGTGTCGGGCGAGGCCGGCGCGGGCATGATCAAGATCACCATGAACGGTCGCCATGATGTCAGTCGCGTCGAGATTGATCCCTCCCTGATGCAGGAAGACAAGGAACTGCTCGAGGATCTGCTGGCCGCGGCCGTCAATGACGCATCACGCAAGGTCGAGACACAGTCCAAGGCGCGAATGGAAGAGGTTTCCTCCGGTCTCGACTTGCCCGCCGGGATGAAGCTGCCGTTCTGATGAGCTTTTCTCCGCTGGTCGAGCAATTGCTGCAAAGTCTGCGAGTGCTGCCAGGCGTCGGGCCGAAGACCGCCCAGCGCATGGCGCTGCATCTGCTGGAGCGCGATCGCGACGGTGGGCGTCGGCTTTCTCTTGCGCTGACTCAGGCGATCGAACGGGTCGGCTATTGCGAACGGTGCCGCACGCTGACCGAGGAAGCTCTGTGTGGCGTGTGCCAGGATCCGCGTCGCGATTCGGCGCAGCTCTGCGTCGTCGAGTCGCCGGCCGACATGCTGGCGATCGAACAGGCCGGCGGGTATCGCGGCCAGTACTTCGTGCTGCACGGTCATCTGTCGCCACTCGACGGCATCGGACCCGACGATATCGGCCTGGACCAGCTGGAGTCGCGACTTTCCCACGAAACCGTCAGCGAGATCATCCTGGCCACCAATCCGACCATCGAGGGCGAAGCTACCGCGCATTACATCGCCGAGCACCTGGTGGATCGAGAGGCGACCATTTCACGCCTGGCCTATGGCGTGCCGATGGGCGGCGAGCTCGAATACGTCGACGGCGGCACCTTGAGTCGGGCGTTCCAGGGTCGGCAGCCGTTTTCCCACGAATGAAACATTGCCGCGATGCCCGTGCTCGTGGCTGCAAGGAACCTGAATGAGTTTTGAGTATTCGCTACGTTGGGTTGATACCCCGGAAGGGCTGCAGGCCGCTCATGACGCTTTGATCACGGCGGATATCGTGGCGCTGGACACCGAGTTCTTCCGTGAATCCAGTTTCTTCCCGGTACCGGCGCTGCTCCAGCTGACGGCGGGAGACGTGGTCTACCTGATCGATCCGCAGGCGGTGGCGGTCAGCGAGGCGTTCCAGCAGCTATTGGGCGGAGGGCCTCTGAAACTGATTCATGCGTGTAGCGAGGATCTCGACGTGTTGTCGCTATGGGCAGGCGTCACCCTGGCGCCACTCGTGGATACCCAGGTTGCCGAGTCATTCCTGGGCACCGATTCGGCAATGGGCTATCGACGTCTGGTCGCGCAGCGCTGCGACGTCGATCTGCCCAAGGAAGAGACGCGTTCCAACTGGCTCGATCGCCCGTTGACGGCGGCCCAGCTCGATTACGCCGCGCTCGACGTGGTGTTTCTCCCGGCGATCTGGGAGCAGCAGCGTCAGGCGCTGATTCAGCTGGGGCGCGAGGATTGGCTGGCGGAGGAGTGCGCGGCGCTGAGTCTGGGTCGTGATGAGGCTTCCCATGAGCAGTGGTACACCCGTCATCGTCAGCTATGGCGCCTGACCCCGCGTCAGGTCGAGGCGTATCGTGAGCTCACGCTCTGGCGCGAGATCGAGGTGCGGCGTCGCGACGTACCGCGAGGCTGGCTGATCAAGGACAATGTGCTATTCGCGATTGCTGAAGCGATGCCCCAGAATCGCTATGAGCTAGCGGCCATCGAAGGCATGACACCCACGCTGATCAAGCGCGAGGGCGACGCGCTGCTGGCACTGGTGAAGACGGCTTACCATCGCGACGAGGCCGACCTTGGTGAACCACTGCCCGTGCCGACCACACCCGCCTTCAAACGCAGGTTCAAGGCTTTGAAACAGGTGGTTCAGGCTCGCGCCGAGGCGCTGGGCGTCGCGCCCGAGCGACTTGCCAACCGGGCGGAAATGGAAGCGCTGGTCAGCGCTCATCTCAGCCAGGCGCCATTGCCGTTACCCGACGGATGGCGCGGACAACAGCTATCGGCGGACTGGCAGCAGGCGCTTGCCGAGCAGGCCACCGCGTGAGCGAATCGGGTCATGGCGTTGACGAGTCCGGCCGGTTGATCTGCGAGGTGGTCAAGAGCCCGAGGCGCGACGAGATGTATCTCTATCTCGACAAGGCCCAAGGCATGACACCGGTGCCACAGGCATTGCGCGAGCAGTTCGGCCCGCCGATTGCGGTGATGACGATGTTGTTGCGGCCCGAGCGCCCGCTGGCGCGCGTCGACGTGTCCCGTGTCATGGCGGCGATTCGTGAGCAAGGCTTCTATCTGCAGATGCCGCCGGCGAAGGATCCGGAGATGCTGGACCTGTTCACTCCACGAGATGTCTGATCCTGACGAGACCTGGCGCAGGTTCGGTACCGGGTCTGGTTTCGGGCCCGTGTCTGGTTTCGGCCCCGTGTTTCACACCCGAGTGAGGAAATCGATATGCGCGAACGATTCTGGGAGCGCTTCTCTCTCGAGGAGTTGACTCAGCCAGAGTGGGAGGCACTCTGCGACGGTTGCGGCAAATGCTGCCTGGTCAAGATGGAAGACCCGGATACCGGGGATGTCGCCACGCTCAACGTGGCGTGTCGTCTGCTGGACATCGGCAGCTGTCGCTGCAGTGACTACGATAATCGATTCAAAAAGGTGCCGGAGTGCACCCAGCTAAGCCTTGATAATATCGATGAATTTCACTGGCTGCCGCACAGCTGCGCTTATCGCCGTCTTGCCGAGGGAAGAAAGCTGGCGAGCTGGCATCCGCTGCGCAGTGGCAATGATCGCCGGATGCACGAGCGGCAGATGAGTGTTCGCCATTTCGGTGTCAGCGAGGCCGATGTCGATGAAGCCGATTACGAAGAGCACATCATCGACATCATTCCGCTGGACGAACAGCGCTAGACTCAGTACGAAAACAGCTTGTACTTGCCCTGCCCAGGGCGGTTAAAGATCGCCCCGTTCAACGCTCGCCGCCGGTTTTTCCGCCGAGTCAGGTGATACCGCATCCAGCCCCAGCGCCCATAGCACGAAAGCGTCCTGACGCGCGTTATCACGCCACGCCTTGAATCGACCCGAGGCGCCGCCATGCCCGGCCGCCATGTCGGTTCGCAGAACGACCGGGCCTCGGGCACTGCCGAGTTCGGTCATGCGCGCGTAGAGCTTGGCGGGCTCCCAGTACGGAACGCGCGAATCGTGCCAGCTGCCCTGTAGCAGCACGCTGGGGTAGGGCAGCGCGGTGAGGTTGTCGAGCGGCGAATAATCGCGAATGCGGCGTCGGGCGGCGGGCTCGTCCGGGTTGCCCCATTCGGTGTATTCCGCAGTGGTCAGCGGTAGATCGGGGTTTTCCATGGTTCGCAGCACGTCGACGAACGGCACGTCGAGTACGGCCGCGCAGAATGCCTCCGGCTCGAGATTGAGGCTCGCCCCGACCAGCAGACCACCGGCACTGGCGCCATAGGCCGCGATTCGGTCCGGATCGGACAGTCCTTCCGCCACCAGCGCGTGGCGTGCCGCAAGAAAGTCTTTAAAGCTATTTTCCTTATGCTCGAGCTTGCCCGCCAGATACCACGGTTCGCCACGATCGCCGCCGCCACGGACGTGGGCGACGGCGAACGCGACGCCGCGTGATAGCAATTCCAGGCGCGCAATCGAGAACCAGGGGTCGAGCACTTCGCCGTAGGCCCCATAGCCGTAGAGAAGCGTCGGCATCGGCGACTGGCCGAGCCTGTCGGCTCTCGCGACCACCGAGACAGGGATTCGCTCGCCGTCGTGACCCTTCGCCCAGAGCCGGCGGCAGGACAGATCCTCTGGCCGTAGATCGCCATGCAGAGGCTGGGTCTTGAGCAGGCGCTGCTCGCCGCTGTCGAGATCGTGTTCGATCCAGCGCCCCGGCAGGGTGAAGGACTCCTCTCGCAGAAGCAGCTTGCGGGTATGGAAATCCGGCGTGTCGCCGAGCGCCAGGCTGCAGGGCGCCTCAGGCAGGGGAAGGCGCGTACCGGGAGGCTCGCTCGCCGTCAGCGCGGCGCTGGCAAGCTCGTTACTGGATAGATCGTGACTGGAAAGGTCGTCACCCGTCAGCTCGATCACGCGCAGATAGACCTGAGCCTCGTGATGATCGCGCTCGGTGACGACCAGGCCCCAGCCAAAGGCGTCGACGCCCTCGAGGGTGACGTCTTCGCGGTGAGGGATCAGCGGCGTCCAGGCATCGGGGCGGGAAACCGGCGCGCTATCCAGCCGGAAATGCGAGCCGTCGCGGTTGTGCAGCACGTAGAAGGTATCGTCGCGATGCTCGAGCGCGTATTCGATCCCGGTCTCTCGCGGCCGCACGCATGCCGGTGGCGTCAGCGGAGCATGGGCCGGAATCAGATGGCATTCGGCGGTATCCTTCGAGGCGGTCTCCAGCATCAGCCATTGACGCGAGCGGGTCTTGCCCAGTCCGACCCAGAATTCGACATCGTTCTCCTCGAAGATCTTCACGCTGTGATCATCCTCGGGGCGCAATAGCCATACGCTGGCCGGCCGCTGGGTGGCGTCGTAACGGGTGAAGAACAGGGTACGGTTGTCTTCCGCCCATACCAGATCCGGCCCGATCCGCCGGCGTAGCCGTTGTGGCTCGCCGTCCGGCAAGCGTTTCAGGTAGAGATCGAAATATTCGTTGCCGCTGGCGTCTTCGGTCCACGCCAGCCATTGCTCGTCCGAGGAGATCGCCATGTCGCCGAGTTCGAGAAAATCGTGGGCCTGCGAGCGCGCCTCGAGATCGAGCAGCAGCTCGGGAGCGTTGGTGCTGTTCAGCGCCTGGCGCCACCATAGCGGGTAGTCCGCATCGCTGGCGGTTTCGCTCCAGTAACGAAAGCGTTCCAGCGTCGTCGGCAAACCGGTGACCTGGAGCTCGCGCCGGGCCAGATGTCCGTCGTAGAGCGCATCCTCGAGTGTCTTCAGGGGCGCGAAGAACGCATCGCTTTCACGGTTGGCGGCCCGCAGGAAAGCCTTGACCTGAGGATCGTCGCGCGACTCCAGCCAGTGCCAGTCGGGATCGTCACTGCGGCGAAAGTGAATCGCGGGAGGCATCGATGTCGTCTGCGAGCGGGTCATGGTCGGGCAGGATCCTTGCGAGCGGGGTACGGCAAACCCGGCGTGTTTGAAAAGTTCGGACGGCGATGAACTTGGGACGACCGTGCTTCCTGGCTTGAGCTGTGCTTTTTCGGCCTGAAGTGTACCATGGCACAAATCGTATGAATCGAGAGTAACTACCATGCTGTTTTCCGATTCCCTGCCGCAGCTCTGGATGAGTTATGGCGTGCTGTCTCTGATCGTTCTGGTCACCGGTTATCTGGGCGTGCGGTTACTGCCGCTGCTGCCTCGCCTGGTGCTGGTGGGTGTCGTCGCTGGTGGGTTATGGATGGTGGCACCGTTTTCGCTGCCGCTGCTGCAGCCGGGTGATAGCTACTCCGGTCTGGCACCGGCTATCGTGGTGATGGCGGTGGGAGTCGTTCAGCACGACGGCGGGCAGGTTGGCGGTGCGTTCCCGCTGTTGCTGCTGGGCGTGGCAGTCGGCGCTGCCCTCGGACTGGTGGCGTGGCGCCTGCTAAGGCGCCGCCGCGATGATGACGATAGTGGCGACGGCCCGGGTGCACGGCGCCATTCAGTGCAGCGGCCGGATACCCAGGCGCGGGACAAGACGGGCTCGAGGCGCGAGCCGGTCGTCAACTGATTCCGCGACGTTGAGTCGGCGGGCGGGGCGATTCTCTCCTCGTCATGGCGTAGGTTTCGACAAGGATGCGAAAAATGCGGGCGTTGCTATTGATCGTGACCCTGATGACAGGAATTCTTCCTGCCTGGGCGTCGGCGCAGCCCGCGCCGGACGTGCGGATGGTCGTCGATGTATCCGGCAGCATGAAGCACAACGACCCCCATAATCTTCGTGCCGAAGCCCTGGGGCTTGCCGCGACGCTGCTGCCGCCGAGCGCACGAGGGTCGATCTGGACGTTCGGCACCACCGTCTCCAATCCGCTGCCCAGCGGCACGGTGGCCGATACCTGGCGTCAGCGTGCCAGCGATATGGCGCCGCAGTTGACCGACTATCAGCAGTTCACCGATATCGAACGCGCGCTGCGGCAGGTGTCGAACGCCGGCCCCGATAGCGCCAATCGCCATCTGATCCTGTTGACCGACGGCATGGTCGATCTGCCGGTCTCCGGTAGCGACAAGGCCAGTGGTGACAGCGCGTCGCGCCAGCGAATCATCCGTGAGATGGCGCCGGAGCTGGCATCGCGCGGCGTCGTCGTTCATCCCATTGCGCTCTCCGATAACGTCGACTTGCCGCTGCTCGAGCAGATCGCTCAGACCACGGGCGGGCTGGCTGCGGTTGCCAATACGCCCGAGGAGCTGTTACGGGCGTTCCTCGATGTGCTCGATCGTATTCTGCCGGGTGATCAGGTGCCCCTCAATGAGCAGCAGCGATTCAGCATCGATGATGATATCGACGAGTTCAACGCGTTGCTGTTCCATGCGCCGGGCGACGACTCGCCGGTCCTCGTTGGCCCCGACGGTCAACGCTACTCGCGCGAGGATCACCCCGGGTCGGTGGAGTGGCAGAGTAGCGACCGGTACGACCTGATCACGGTGCCCGATCCGACGCCGGGTCAATGGCAGATCGAAGGTGATATCGGCGCCGACAGCCGCATCGGCATACAGGCTGACACTGTGCTGCGGGGCGATCAACTTCCGGCGACTCTGTATCGAGGCTTCTCGACACCGCTGGAGGTATGGCTGGAAGCCGACGGCGAGACGCTCGGCACCGATGCGCGCCCTGAGGGTTTGAGCGTCGGGGCGGAGCTACGCGATCTCGATGGCGCCTCGCTTGCCGAGACGCCGCTGCTTCCGCTGCCGCCTTCAGGCGATCATTTTCGTGGAGAGCTACCGAGCGTCGAGCAGCTCGGCAATGCACGCCTGACCATCACAGCACGCAGCGACCGCATGATTCGTCAGCAAGTGCAGACGGTGAACGTGGTGGCGGCGTTGAGCGCCGTGCTGAGCCCGGATGGCACCAAAATCGTGGTGCGTGCCAACCACCCGGATCTCAACGTCGACAATACCCAGCTCAGCGCGAGCCTGACCGGCCGGTCACTCGACGTGCGCCAGACCGGCGAGCGTGAATGGACGATTGCAGTGCCGCAGACGGATCCCGGTCAGTCGTTACCGGTGGAGATCGCCGCCGATGCCGAGCTTGGCGGGCGCAAGCTGCACTTCGACCTGCCAGTGGTGCGGCTCAATCCGGACGCCGCCGTCGGTCTGAGCGGGGCGGATCTTGAGAGCGGTATCGCCAGCGAATCTCGCCAGCAGGACGACAGCGTTGGCAGCGGCGATGAGAGTGACGCCTTTCTCGATGGCCTGACTGCCTCGCAGATGGCCGACATCGCTGTCGACAAGACCCGGCAGGGATGGCAGGTCGCCAAGCCCTATCTGGAGACCTATGCGCAGCGTCCGGTGACGTGGATCGTCATTGCGATCATTGTGCTGTTGGGGGTGTTGTTACGCTGGCGGAGCGCGGTCAAGCGTCGCCGACTGGCTCGACGCTCGGAACCATCGATCTGAGCGTCAGCTCCGAGCGCCGATAGCCAGCTCGATCACGCCTCGATCCAAGCCCCGATCCAAGCCTTGATCAAAGCCCTAATAAAAAAAAAAGCCCAGATCGAGGCAAACGTGCCCCGCAATACTACCCTGCCGCTCGCCTACCACCTTGGTGGCAACGCCTTGCCGTCGTGATCCTGTTATAAGAACGATAACCGTCACGAATCAAGGAGATCCTATGAGCGATAGCGTCAGCCCGTGCATCGAAACAGGAGCGCCGCTGGAGGGGATGGAGGCGTTCGAATCGATCAACGATATCATCGCCGAGGCATGCCGCCGCTTTGCGGACAAGCCCGCCTTCAGCTGTCTGGGCCATACCTTGCGCTATCGTGACATCGATCGGCTTTCCAGCCACTTTGCTGCGTGGCTGCAGCATAAGACCGATCTCGAGCCTGGCGACCGAATCGCGATACAGCTGCCCAACGTGCTGCAATTTCCGGTTGCCGTATTTGGTGCCCTGCGCGCGGGTCTCGTGGTGGTCAACACCAACCCTCTCTACACCGAGCGCGAGATGCGCCATCAGTTCCGTGACGCCGGGGTCAAGGCCGTATTGGTCCTGGCCAACATGGCCCACAAGTTGGAAAAAATGCTCGATCAGACTGACATTCGACATGTCTACGTGACCGAAATGGCGGATCTCCATCCGTGGCCGAAGCGATCGCTGATCAATGGTGTGGTACGTCACGTCAAGAAGCTGGTGCCGGCCTATTCGCTTCCCGCCGCGGTGAGCTTTCGGGACGCACTCTCGGCGGGCAGCCGGTTCACGGCCAAGGTCGTCGCCAGTCGCGGTGACGACGTGGCGGCGCTGCAGTACACCGGCGGGACGACCGGCGTCGCCAAGGGCGCTATGCTGACCCATCGCAACCTGATCGCCAACATGCTGCAGACCCAGATGGTGGTGGGCAAGACGCTGGTCGAAGGGGAAGAGACGATCATTGCGCCGCTGCCGTGCTATCACATTTACACCTTCACGGTGAATTGCCTGTTCGCGATGGTTTCCGGACACCACAACATCCTGATCCCCAATCCGCGCGATATCGATGGCTTCGTCAAGACGTTGTCGAAGACGCCGTTCACGGTATTTGTCGGGCTCAACACCCTGTTCAACGCGCTGTGTCAGCGCGATGACTTCAAGGCGCTCGACTTTTCCCGCCTTAAACTGACGATTTCCGGTGGTATGGCGCTGACACCCACCGTGGCGCAGCGCTGGGAGCAGACCACCGGCCTGGGTATCGTCGAAGGCTACGGCTTGACTGAAACTTCGCCGATCGCATTGGTCAATCCGCCTGAAGCACCGCAGATCGGAACCATCGGCAAACCGGTACCAGGCACCTCGATCCGGGTCATCGATGACGATGGTCGCGTGTTGGCGCGTGGCGAGAAGGGCGAACTTTGCGTCAGAGGCCCGCAGGTCATGAAGGGCTACTGGAACCGACCGGAGGATACCGCCAAGACCCTGGACGCCGATGGCTGGCTGCGCACCGGCGATATGGCGCTGATTCTTGACGATGGCTACGTCAAGATCGTCGATCGCAAGAAGGACATGATCCTGGTTTCCGGTTTCAACGTTTACCCCAACGAGATCGAGGAAGTCGTCGCTAGCCATCCCGATGTCGTCGAAGTCGCCGCTGTCGGTGTGCCCGACGAGGAGACCGGTGAGGCGGTCAAGCTGTTCGTGGTTGCCCGTAACGCCTCTCTAGACCCTCAAGCCCTACGCCAGTGGTGCAAGAAGGAGCTGACCGGATACAAGGTGCCCAAGTTCGTGGAGCTGCGCGACGAACTGCCCAAGAGCAACGTCGGCAAGGTGCTGCGACGGGAGTTGCGTGACGAAGCGTCCGGCAGCGGCGCTTCGTCGCCGCGAAACCCCAGCGATACGCAGTCGACGCAACGTCATTCGTCTTCGGACGTGAGTTGATCCGCTGACGGCGCTACAATGACGGGTTCGCCACCGCCTTTGGTGGCGAACCCGTTTTCGCCGTTGTCTCGCCGATGTAGAGGATCTCTTGAGCGCTATCGCTTCCCCGTCACTGCAAGCCCTGAACGATCTGCAGACTCGCCTGGACGCCTGCCTGCTGCGCGATGCCCACGAACAGCGCCAGCGGCTTGAGCGCCTGACCCGGCGTGCCCGCGACGGCAAGCCGATCGATCGATCGTTGAAGGAGATCGAGAAGCGCCTGACCGCGTCCAGTGAAGCCCTTGCGCGCCGCCTGCGCCAGCCGGTGACGTTGGAGTACCCTGAATCGCTGCCGGTCGCCGCCAGGCGCGAGACCATTCTCGACGCGCTGCGCGAACACCAGGTAGTGGTGGTGGCGGGCGAAACCGGGTCTGGCAAGACCACCCAGCTCCCCAAACTGTGTCTGGAGCTGGGCCTGGGCCGTCGCGGCATGATCGGGCATACCCAGCCACGCCGGCTGGCGGCGCGCTCGGTGGCTTCGCGCCTGGCCGAGGAGCTTCGGGTGCCGCTTGGCGAGCAGGTCGGTTATCAGGTGCGCTTCACCGATCAGAGCAGCGACGCCACCCTGGTCAAGCTGATGACCGACGGCATTCTGCTGGCCGAGACGCAGCACGACCCGGATCTCATGCGCTACGAGGCAATCATCATCGATGAAGCCCATGAGCGCAGCCTCAACATCGATTTTCTGCTCGGCTATCTCAAGCGCCTGACGGCGCGGCGCCCCGACCTCAAGGTGATCATCACCTCGGCGACCATCGACGTCGACCGGCTGTCTCGCCATTTCGCCATCGAACGCGACGGCGAGACCCGGCCGGCGCCAGTGGTCGAGGTGTCCGGCCGTGCCTTCCCGGTTGAAGTGCATTACCGCCCGCTGGTACGCGAGTCGCAAGAGGAAGAGGACCTGACGCTGCAGGAGGGGATCCTGGAGGCGGTCGACGAGATCGAACGCATCGAGCGCGAGAAGCGCTGGTACAGCGGCCCGCGGGATATCCTGATCTTTCTGCCCGGGGAACGGGACATTCGCGAGACCGCCGACCTGCTGCGGCGTGCCGAGCTCAAGAGCACCGACATTCTGCCGCTGTATGCGCGGCTCTCCAACGCCGAGCAGAACCGAGTATTCCAGTCTCACGCGGGGCGACGCATCGTGCTTTCCACCAATGTCGCCGAGACCTCGCTGACGGTGCCGGGGATACGCTACGTGATCGACCCCGGCCTGGTCCGTATGAGCCGCTACAGCGCGCGTGCCAAGGTCCAGCGGCTGCCGATCGAACCGGTCAGCCAGGCCAGCGCCAATCAGCGCAAGGGCCGCTGCGGACGCGTGGCCGATGGCGTCTGCCTGCGGCTCTACAGTGAAGAGGATTTTCTCTCCCGACCCGAGTTCACCGAACCCGAGATTCAGCGCACCAATCTGGCCTCGGTGATCCTGTCGATGCTGTCGCTCAAGCTCGGCGATGTGTTCGACTTCCCGTTCGTCGATGCGCCGGATGCTCGCTTCGTCAAGGATGGCTACCGGCTGCTGTTCGAGCTGGGAGCGGTCGATGGTACCGAACGTATCACCGATCTGGGCCGACAGCTGTCACGCCTGCCGATCGACCCGCGTCTGGCCCGGATGGTGCTGGCCGGCGAGCGGTTTCAGTGTCTGCGCGAGGTACTGATCGTGGTCAGCGCGTTGGCGACGCAGGACCCGCGCGAACGTCCGGCAGAAAAACGTCAGGCCGCCGATCAGCGTCACAAGCAATGGGAAGATCTCAATTCCGATTTCGTGGCGCTGCTCAATCTATGGCATGGCTTCGATGCCATGCGCGAGACCCTTTCCGGCAGCCAGCTGCGGCGCTGGTGTCGCGACCAGTATCTCAATTACTTGCGCCTGCGCGAGTGGCACGATACCTATCGCCAGCTGCGTCAGCTGACCCGCGAGATGAAGCTCGAGCCGTCGTCTGCGATGCAGCCTCGCGAGACCGCGCCGGAGCCGCCCACCGGGCGCGATTCGACCGTCGCCAACGGCGAGCCCGAGGGCCTGCCCCAGGTCGATACTCAACGCCTGCACCAGGCATTGCTCGCCGGTCTGCTCTCCAACCTTGGGCAGTTGCAGCCGGAAAGTCGCGAATTTCTCGGGGCGCGCAATCGACGCTTTCTGATTCATCCGTCATCCGGGCTGTCACGCAAGCCACCCAAATGGGTCATGGCCGGAGAGATGGTGGAAACCAGCCGTCTTTACGCTCGCGATGCGGCGAGAATCAAGCCCGAGTGGATCGAGCCTCAGGCGGCGCATCTGATCAAGCGCAGTCACAGCGAGCCGCATTGGGAGCGCAAGCGCGCCCAGGTCGTCGCACTGGAGCAGGTCACGCTGTTCGGACTGCCGATCGTGACCGGTCGCCGGGTCGACTACGCCAAGGTGAATCCGCAGGAAGCACGCGAGATCTTTCTGCGCCGCGCGCTGGTGGAAGGGGACTATCAGACCAAGGCTGCGTTTTTCGAGCACAACCGGGCGATGGTCGCCGAGGTCGAGAATCTCGAGGATCGGGCGCGCAAGCGCGATATCCTGATCGACGAGGAGACCCTGTTCGCGTTCTACGATGAGCGGGTGCCGGCGGAGGTCGCCGGCGGGCGCAGCTTCGAGAACTGGCGCAAGATCGCCGAGCGCGAGTCACCGGATATTCTGAAGCTGGACAAGGCTGCGCTGATGGCGCGCGAAGCCGACGACGTCAGCGTCGAGCAGTATCCGGATGAACTCACCTTCAATGGCGTGCGCTACCCATTGAGCTATCACTTCGCTCCCGGCGCGAGCGATGACGGCGTTACCCTGACCGTGCCCGCGGTCATGCTGGCGCAGCTGCCGCAAGGCCGTCTGAGCTGGTTGGTGCCGGGTTTGTTGCGGGAAAAGTGTATTGCGCTGCTCAAGGCGTTGCCCAAGACCATGCGCCGGCAGGTGGTGCCGATCCCGGACTGGGTCGATGCCGCGTTGGCGACTCTGGTGCCTGATCAGCGTCCGGTCGAGGAGGCGCTGGGTGAGTTTCTGCGGATCAAGACCGGCACGCGCCTGGACGCATCGGCGTGGCGCCACGATCAACTCGAACCGCATCTGGTGATGAACCTGCGCGTGGTCGATCATAACGGCAAGGTGTTGGGGGAAGGGCGCGATCTGCGCGCGCTGCAGACGCGCTTCGGCGAGGCCGCGGCGGCAGGGGCCAGGGCGCTGGCGGCAACGCCGCAAGAGAGCGCCGAACGTCTCGAAGATCTTCCCGAGACGGCGCTGCCGGCGTCACGCACGACTAGCCAGGCCGGCATTCAGGTTGAGGTCTATCCGGCCATGGTGGCGGAAGGAGACGGGTTACAGATCGCCTGGTTCGATCATGCACAACGCGCGGAGGCCGCCCATCGCGATGGTATCGTACAGCTGGCACGGCGTCGGCTTCCCGATACGCTGCGCTACATCCAGCGTGAATTGCCCGCGCTCAAGCAGTGCGCGCTGCTGTTCGCCAAGGTCGGTACCCAGCAACAGCTCGCCCGTGACGTGATCGATGCGTGTCTGGCGCAGACGGTGGGAGCCGACCCGTTGCCGCGCTCCCGCGAGGCGTTCGAGATTCGCCTCGATGCCTGGCGGGGTGAGCTGGTCGCCTACGCTGAAACGCTGTTGGGTGATCTGTACAAGGCCCTCAAGGCGCATCTGGCGGTGACCAAGGCGTTGAAAGGCAATGTCACGCTGACGCTTGCGCTGACCTACAGTGATCTCAAGGCGCAGATGCAGCGCCTGGTCTATCCCGGTTTCGTGCGCGATGCCGGCCCGTGGTTGGCGCATTATCCGCGGTATCTGGAGGCGGCGGAGATCCGGCTCGAGAAGGCGCCCCGCGATCTACGGCGTGATCAGTTGTCGATGCAACAGGTCCAGGCCTGGGAAGCTCGGGTCGATGCCCGGCGCCAGAGCACGCATCGCGACGGTATCGTCGATGCCGATCTGGTCGAATTCGGCTGGTGGCTGCAGGAGTGGCGCGTCTCACTATTCGCGCAGCAGTTGGGTACGCTCGAGACCGTGTCGGAAAAACGTCTGACACGCCGCTGGCAGGAAATCACCGGGCAGGCTGTGTGAGCGACTAGGTTCGCTGCCGTGCATCCACCGGAGGCGGGGGCACGTAATAAATCGTACAAGCGGCAGATGCCGCGGGGGATAATAGTCGATGACGCAAGCCGTGATTACCGCGACTGGCCTTTACACGCCGCCGGATACGATTGGCAACGCCGAGCTGGTCGCCAGCTTCAATGCATGGGTCGATGCGGAGAATACCCGTCAGGCGGAGGCAATCGCACGCGGTGAGCGTGAGCCGTTGGCCCACTCCAGTGAAGCATTCATCGTCAAGGCGTCGGGTATCGAAAGCCGTTACGTGATGGAAGCCAGCGGCATTCTGGACCCAGAGCGCATGCGCCCGCGGATTCCCGAGCGGGCCAACGACGCGCTTTCGGTGCAAGCCGAAATGGGCATGGAAGCGGCCCTGCAGGCGTTGGAGGAGGCCGGAATCCGTGCCGATCAGCTCGACCTGATCATCGTCGCCTGTTCCAATCTGCAGCGTCCTTATCCCGCGGTGGCGGTCGAATTGCAGGCGGCGTTGGGCGCCAGCGGCTATGCTTTCGACATGAATGTGGCCTGTTCCAGCGCGACGTTTGCCATCGACATGGCAACCAATGCCATTCGGGCCGGCAGTCTGGAGCGGGTGCTGGTGGTCAGTCCCGAGATCTGTTCGGCGCATCTCAATTTTCGTGACCGGGATAGCCATTTCATTTTCGGTGACGCCTGCACGGCGATCGTGCTGGAGGCCGACCATCTGGCGCAGGATCGGGAACATTTCACGGTGCTGGGCACGCGTCTGGTCACTCGGTTTTCCAACGCCATTCGCAATAATTTCGGCTTTCTCAATCGTCTGGCCGATGGTGGTGGAGAATCGCTGGATAAGCTTTTCGTCCAGGAAGGGCGCAAGGTGTTCAAGGAGGTCTGCCCGTTGGTGGCGGCATTGATTCTCGAACACCTGGAAAGTCAGTCGTTGACGGGGGATTCCGTCAAAAAACTGTGGCTACATCAGGCCAATCGACACATGAATGACATGATCGCTCAGCGTGTACTGGGTCGCGAGCCGTCGCTGGCTGAGGCGCCGATCATTCTGAACCGTTATGCCAATACCAGTTCCGCCGGATCGATCATCGCGTTTCACCTTCATCGGGATGATCTACAAGAGGGAGACGTGGGGGTGGTGTGTTCCTTCGGTGCGGGCTACAGTGCGGGCAGTGTGATACTGCGTAAAGGGAATGCATGTTAATGAAATCGATCCATTGGCTGGGCGGCGTCTGCATGGCAGCGGCTCTGAGCGGTTGCGCCTCGACGGGAGAGGATTCCAATCCTCAGGACCCGTGGGAAGGCTTCAACCGAGGTGTCTATCAGTTCAACGATACCCTCGACCGCTATGCATTGAAGCCGATTGCGCAAGGGTATGACACTGTCACGCCGGATCCGGTTCAGGACGGTGTGGGCAACTTCTTTTCCAATCTGGGCGAGATTCGCACGGTTCTCAATAGCATACTGCAGTGGCAGTGGGGCAATGCTGGCACCGCGTCGGGGCGATTCCTGACCAATACCATTCTGGGTGTCGGTGGCGTATTCGATCCGGCCACCCGAATGGGCCTGAACGAAAATGAGGAAGATTTCGGCCAGACTCTGGGCGTCTGGGGCTTCGACTCCGGCCCCTACCTGGTGCTGCCGATCCTGGGTCCCAGCACGGTCCGAGATACCAGCGGTTTGCCGGCGGACCTGTATACTTATCCGATCACCTATATCGAGGATGACAAGTGGCGCTACGGTCTCACTTTCCTGCGCTTTGTGGACTTGCGAGCCGGTCTGCTCGAGCAGGAGAAGTTGATTCAGGGAGACCGCTACAGTTTCATTCGCGACGCTTATCTGCAGCGTCGTCAGTTCGAGGTCACCAATGGGGAAACGGGCGCGGATCCGTTTGCCAGTGGCGGTGACGATTTCGAATACAGTGAAGACGACTTCGCCGAGTAAACCTGTGCCTCATACGCTGCCGGACGAGCTGCCAGTCGTTGGCTTGATCGACCTACCGGGGCCGGATCGCGAGCGGCTGGTCGAGGCCCTATCGTGTCTCGATGTCATATTGGAGACCGCAACGTCGGTCGCGCAGCTTGCAGTGCCTTGCGATCTGCTTGTGGCGCACGTTCGTGCGGTCTCTCATGATGGTTGGAAGCAGCTGGCAGTGGGGCGGCCGACCATCATCATCAGCGAGAGTCATTGTGATGGCGATCTGCACAAGGCGATCGATGCCGGTTTGATCGATTACCTGGTCGAGCCGTTGAAACATGCGGGTATTCTGCGACGGCTGGTCGAGCGAGCATTGGAACAGGATCGACTGGCGCGCGAACATCGTCAGAGTCGAATAGAACTGGAGGCGCTGAACGACCGACTCGAAAACCATCTCGAGATGCTGGAGGACGATCAGCGTGCGGGTGGCTTGGTGCAACGTAAGCTGCTGCCAGTGTCTGGAATCCAGCATCTGGGCGTTCGTTGCGACTACTGGTTTGCGCCCTCGCTCTATCTATCGGGCGACTTCCTGGATTTTCAGCGTTGTGACGAGCGCTACAGCTTCTTCTATTT
>Ga0207878_100329_pt1 | contig 21421 bp, 18 predicted proteins | sample LinPmetageLP41_FD_184053 | JGI IMG/M metagenome (GOLD analysis project Ga0207878, IMG submission 184053) | Marine viral communities from the Pacific Ocean - LP-41 (SPAdes) | ecosystem: Environmental > Aquatic > Marine > Oceanic | place: Pacific Ocean | collected 2010-08-27 | reverse complement strand
ATTGCATCCCAGATGATCGGCTCGTTCTTGCGCGACAGATCGATGGTCTTGGCGTAGCACCCACCCTCGAAGTTGAAGACGGTGCCCTCACCCCAGCCATGCTCGTCATCACCGATGAGATAGCGCTGCGGATCCGCCGACAGGGTCGTCTTGCCTGTGCCGGAAAGGCCGAAGAACAACGTGGTCTCGCCATCTTCACCGACGTTGGCACTACAGTGCATCGGCAGCACGTCTTTCTCCGGCAGCAGGAAGTTCTGCACCGAGAACATCGCTTTCTTCATTTCGCCCGCGTAGCTCATGCCAGCCAGCAGCACCCGGCGACGCGCAAAATTGATCATCACCGTGCTTTCGGAGCGCGTACCGTCACGCCGGGGTTCGCAGACGAACTTGGGCGCGTTCAGCACCGTCCACTCGCTCTTGTCCTTCGGATTCCAGTTATCCGGACGCACGAACAGATTGCGCCCGTAAAGGCTGTGCCAGGCCTGTTCCGTGATCACACGAATCGGCAGGTAGTATTCCGGATCGGCACCGACATGCAGCTCGGAAACGAAGGTATCCCCACCCACCAGATAATCTTCCACCCGCTCCCACAGCGCATCGAACACGTTCGGTTCGACCGGTCGATTGACCTGCCCCCAGTCGATCAGGTCCGACGTCGAGGGCTCCTCGACAATGAATCGATCCAGGGTGGAGCGGCCGGTACGCTCGCCCGTCTCCACGACCAGCGCGCCGTTGGCGGCCAGCACGCCTTCTCCTCTCGCGAGGGCATATTCGACCAGCTCGGCCGTGGTCAAATTGATGTGTGCTTTCGCGAAGCGGGAATCGCCAGCAGCCGGGGCGGTGGCTTGAGAGGTGGTCATTATCCAGTCCTGGGCGCTAAGGCCTCTGTTCCGTGTCGTTTCACAGCGTTGAAGACCCGCCATCCCGACGACACCGCTCTAGCGGGACCGGCGACCTCGACACCTGGCGGGCGAAAAAGAATCGCCATTATGGCAAAAAGCACCCAGCGCGCAAACGCCGACCGCTCGATGTCAACTCCGTTTTGCTCGGCGCTCTATCTGAGGTAAATGGCTGCGTGCGGCGCAGTTCCTAGTGCAACGTCGGCGATGGCGCCTGCGGCGAGTCGATGATGGCCTCGATTTCCGCCGCACTAAAATGGTACTGGGTATGACAAAAATGGCACTGGGTATCAATGGCTTTCTGCTCATCGAGAATCTCGCGCAGCTCATCGGCACCGAAGGTGTGCAGAGCATTGGCGATCCGTTCACGCGAACAGGTGCAACCGAATACCAGCGCCTTGGGCGTGAAGACGCGAGTCGTCTCTTCGTGAAACAGCCGATGCAACACGTCCTGCGCCGGTAATGTCAGCATTTCACCATTAGTGATCGTCGCTGCCAGATGCACGACCCGATCCCAGGCATCGGGGTCCCTGTTCGAGTGATCGTCCGGCAGTTGTTGCAGTAGCAGACCGGCACTGCGTTGACCGTCGGCGCTCAGCCATAGCCGCGTGGCGAGCTGCTCCGATTGGGCAAAATACGCCTCCAGGCACGCCGCGAGCTGGTCATGCTCCAGCGCCACGATACCCTGATAGCGATTGCCTTCGGCAGGGTCGAGCGTGATCACGATCTGACCGTCGCCCACCAGCTGGCGCAGCGTAGCGTTGTCGGCAAAGACCTGTTCTTCGTCGTAACGCGCGATGGCTCGTAGCTGTCCGCCTGGACTGGATTCAGCCATCAGCACATCGACACCCTGCTTGCCACGGACCTCCAGGCTCACGGTGCCATCGAGCTTGACGGTTTCGGCCAGCAACGCGACCGCGCTCAACAACTCCCCGAGTTGCTGTCGAATCGGCTCGGGGTACGCCTGGCGCTCGAGCACTTCCCGGTACGCGGTCTCCAATTGCACGATTTCGCCACGCACATTGGTGTCATCGAATAGGAAGCGTTGGATTTCGTCGTTCATGACTCATATCTCTTAAGACGCCAAGCCCATGGTTGATGATGTTGCGTCATCGACACGCATCATCCATACAGGCCTGGCAATGGCAGGTAGATCGGCAAATTGACGCTGTCGCGGGAGCCAGACGCTCAATTCGTTCAATCGTCGGTGGGCTGACGCTGAAAGCGGTGGATGTCGCGACGCTGGCGCTTGTCGGGGCGTTTGATCGGCGGCTGCATCATCTGGTTGGCCAGCTTGCGCTGCTGCGCCTCGCGTTCGCGGCGATCGATGCTTTCCGGCGTCTCGGCATACAGTTGCTGCGCTTCCGGCGCACCACGACGTTGCCCCGACAGCGCGACAACCTCGACCGTCGCGTTGTCCCACCCCTGAGGGACTTCGATCAGGGCACCGATCTCGACGTTTCGGCTGGTCTTGACGCGGCCGCCGTTGTAACGAACCTTGCCGCCCTCGATCGCCTTCTTGGCCAGCTGACGCGTCTTGAAGAATCGCGCCGCCCATAGCCATTTATCGATACGTACCGTTTCGCTCATGGGTCTATCATCATGGTTAAGTCACCTCGACATGCCTAGATGGGGTCGCTATTCACGGCTTCAACCCGACCCCCGGGCAACTGCGAGGCGAAACGGTCAGATGCGATCATTTCCCACACGAGCCGGGGTCGATTATTGTACCTGGCGCAACCCGCCCGCTGCATGGAGGCCGCATGAGGCCGAAAGACCCTTCCCCACCCCTGCTGACCAAACCAGCCATTCTCGAACGGCGCAATGTTGCCGAGAGCGAACTGTTTGGCATCGAATCACTCGATCTGCGCTTTGCCAATGGCGCCAAGCGCACTTTCGAACGCTTGAAAGGCAAGGGCCGCGGGGCAGTCATGCTGGTGGCCATGCCGGACCCGGATCATGTACTGCTGATCCGCGAGTACGCCGCAGGCTTCGATGAATATACTCTGACCCTGCCCAAGGGACTGGTCGATCCCGGCGAAGATATCATCACGGCGGCCAATCGCGAGCTGATGGAAGAGTGCGGTTTCGGCGCCAACCGTATCGAGCCATTGGTCGAGTTGTCACTGGCTCCCAACTACATGAGCCATCGCATTCAGGTGATGTTGGCAAGCGACCTGTATGAAAAGCGCCTGGAAGGCGACGAACCCGAGCCATTGATCGTCGAGACGCACGCCATCGACGACATCACCGGGCTGCTGGCTCGCGACGATTTTCACGAAGGCCGCGCCATTGCAGCTCTGTTCATTGCTCGCGAAAAGCTGCGAAGCGATCGCAAATCCGAGAGCTGGTGGTAAGATCGAAACGACGAACGCCCCGCTAGGCGGGGCGTTCGTGAACCAGTGCCAACATTACTTGGCCATCAGTTGGAATCGACATCCTGTGCGGAGTCGACGCCATGGTTGTTATCCATGTCATCCTGCATCTTACCCTGGGCGGCGGATTTGTCCTGAGCCGTCGGGCCTTCCGCTTTCAGACTACCTGGCTGAGTGTTGGCAGAACCTGTCTGTCCGTTATTGGTGTCAGGCAGGTTATTCTCTGACGGTAATGAACCAGAGCTTTCACCAGCTGCTGTAGCACCTTTAACCTTGGTCGGCACTGAACCGCCGGACTGGGTATTGGCAGAACCGGACTCGGGGCTGACACTGGGTGCCTGATCCTGTGCAAAAGCACCTGCAGTCGGCAGCGCAATCAGTGCGGCAAAAATGGCAGCGTTGAGTTTTTTCATGTGAATCCTCCTTAATTCATCTAGATTTTTGTGCAAATCCAGCGAACGAATATCGGTGGCAGCGTTTTGCCATGACGCTCCTGGCAAGAATCTGTCGCCAACTTTCTCCGTTCGCCTGCACTGTCGCTTCGTTCGTACTGCGAAGCCTTGCCTAAGCAAGTTATATAAAACCTAGACATAAAACCGGGGTTTGGCAAATCTCAAACCCTGATCGTCCTACCTGTCATTGCATGGAATGTCATTGCATGGAATGTCATTGCATTGAATAACCGTGGGGCGCAGTGCCAGACTCGGTCGATAACTCTCAGTAGTCGAAATCACGTCAACCGGATACAGTATTGTCAGTTCTCAAAATCATGATAAATAACTGACCAAAAACGACTTAAACCAAAGGTCGAATAGACCAAAGTGGCAGCCGTAGCCCGAGGAGCCAGTCATGGCACTGATCGAACATACCACCGAGGCGCCCGCCTCGATTATCCGACTCCACGAGCGCGACGATGTCGTCATCGCACGTGTGCCGCTACCCAAGGGAACTGAGGTATTGCCAGGCGTCATCCTGACGAGCGCCGTGCCCGCCGCCCACAAGATCGCCCTGCGCTCGCTCCAGACTGGCGATATGATTCGGCGTTACGGCCAGATCATCGGCCGTGCCACCCAACCCATCGCCGCCGGCGATCATGTCCACGTACACAATCTCAGCATTGGCGATCTCGAAGGTGCCGGTCACGAACAAGACTATGCCATCGGCAGCGAAGTCAATCCGGTCGAGCGAATCGACCCACCGGCGACCTTCATGGGCATTCCGCGAGCGGATGGGCGCGTCGCGACGCGCAATTACATCGGCATTCTCACCTCGGTCAACTGCTCGGCCACGGTGGCTCACGCCATCGCCGATCATTTCCGCCGCGACGTCCATCCCGAGGCACTGGCGCCCTACCCCAACGTGGATGGCGTGGTCGCGCTGACTCACGGCGTCGGCTGCGCGGTGGCCGCGGATGGCGAAGCGCTGGAGATGCTGCGCCGCACGCTCGCCGGCTACGCGCGGCACGTCAACTTCGCGGCGGTGCTGGTAGTCGGGCTGGGCTGCGAAACCAATCAGATCGACGCGCTGATCGAATCCCAGGGCCTGAAACCGGGGCCCAAGCTGTATCCCTTCACCATCCAGCAGATCGGCGGCACCACCAAGGCTATCGCCGAAGGCATCCATCACATCAAGCATCTACTGAGAGAGGCCAACGAGGTCGAACGCACGCCGTGCTCGGCGGAGCATCTGCGGGTCGCACTCCAGTGCGGCGGTTCCGATGGCTATTCCGGCATCACCGCCAACCCGGCCTTGGGCGCTGCCGTCGATCGCCTTATCGCCCACGGTGGTAGTGCCGTGCTCGCCGAAACGCCGGAGGTCTACGGCGCCGAACACCTGCTGACACGGCGAGCGATCAGCCCCGCGGTCGCGCACAAGCTGATCGCGCGTATCCACTGGTGGGAGGAGTTCTGCCGGGTTCGTGGCGCCTCGCTCGACAACAATCCTTCGGCCGGCAACAAGGCTGGCGGACTGACCACGATCCTCGAAAAATCGCTGGGCGCCGTGGCCAAGGCGGGCACCACACCGTTGGTCGAGGTTCTCGAATATGCCGAACCCATGCGCGAACGCGGCCTGGCGTTCATGGACTCCCCCGGGTTCGATCCCGTCTCCGTCACCGGTCAGGTCGCCAGTGGCTGCAACCTGATCGCTTTCACCACCGGTCGTGGCAGCGCCTTCGGCTGTGCCCCGGTGCCCTCGATGAAGCTTTCGACCAACAGCGCGCTATGGCGGCATCAGGCGGACGACATGGATATCAACTGCGGCGCCCTGATCGACGGCGACATCGAATTCGAGCAGCTCGGCGAACAGATCTTCCAGCGTTTTCTGACCCTGGCCTCCGGCGAACGCAGTCGTAGCGAACGTCACGGTTACGGGCAGCAAGAGTTCGTGCCCTGGCAGATCGGTGTCATCACCTGAGCTCGACGCTCGTTTTTCGATTGCATCATCCCGACACGTATCGAGCCAGCATTCGCTGGCTCGATGTATTCATTCCCTAGACTGAGAGAGAGGCTGAGATCGGTGCCCGGATCAGGACAGACTGACGACCTGACCGGTTTTGGCGCTCTGGATGCCGGCTTCGATCACGCGTATCACTTCCAGCGCCTGTTGTGCCGTCACCGGTAGCGGCGCATGCCCCTGGATGGCGTCGCGGACACCGGCATAGTAGGCCAGATAATCACCCGGCAGGGTCGGAATCTCATGCAGTTCCGGCTGGCCCTCGAGTACCTGGCCGATCGTCATCATGCCGTGACGCTGGTCCTTCCCCCACTGTGGCGAGGGCAGCTGATCGCCGCGCTTGAGCATGTCCTCCTGCGGGTCGAGGCCGTACTTGATATAGCTCGCCTGCGTCCCGTGAATGCTGAAACGTGCTCCAGGGGCGGATACCAGCGTACCGCCATGTAATATCACGCGCGATTCGCCGTAGCGCAGCACCGCATGAAAATAGTCGTCGACCTGGGCGCCGTCGCGCTGGCAGGCCAGATCGAGCGAAATCGACTCCGGCGTACCGAACAGCACCAGACTCTGATCGAGCAGGTGAGATCCGAGATCGAACCAGGCACCGGCGCCCGGTGCGGGGTCTTCTCGCCAGCGCTGGGCGACCTCCGGCCGGAAGCGATCAAAATGCGATTCGAAATGGACGATTCGGCCCAACGACTGGCTATCGATCAGATGCCGCACGGTCAGGAAATCCGCATCCCAGCGCCGGTTGTGAAATACCGACAACAGGCGCTTGGCCTGGTCAGCCTGATCGCACAGCTTGCGCGCTTCCTCCGCCGTCACGGTGAACGGCTTGTCGACCACAACGTGCTTGCCCGCCGCCAACGCCTCGCTGACCAACGGATAGTGCGTCACATTCGGCGTGGGGATGACGACGAGATCGATATCGTCACGAGCAAACAGCGCCTGCGGTGTCGGCTCGACCGGCACATCAGGCCAGTCGGCATGAACCTTGTCGGCATCTCGACTGGCCACGGCAACCAGCGAGAGCCCGTCCTGAGCATTGATCAAAGGCGCGTGAAAACGTTTACCGGCCATGCCGTAGCCAACCAGTCCAACGCGGATGGATCCCTTCATACAAAGGCCCCTTGAAGATGAATTCGCTATCGCTTCGCAGGCAGCTTTTCAGGCAGCTGTTTAGCCAAACCCGGCGAGGCACATAATCGCATAGCGTATCGCAACTTGAAGGGCAATGATCTCCCCCAAAACGGTGAGACCGACAACCGCTCCCGGAACGCGCCCGATGCGGACCTCAAGTCTTGGCAGCAGCCAATCCTGGCCGTTGCTGCTGCCAGGCCGAAGGCAATCTCGCTTCCAGCCAATGGCGCATGGGCGTCACCACAAAGCGCTGCATCAACAGCGCGAGAACGACGATCAGCGCGAGGTGAAAAGCCATGGTCCAGAGCGGGATCGCGAATTTCAGCGCCGCCTTGCCGCTATCCACGACCCAGCTCTCATGCCATCGCTGAAGCAGCCAGCGCGTGGCTCTCGCTATCGGCCCGATCAGCGGCGTGTGCAGCGCGAAGATACTTAACGCCGCCTCTCCCAGTCGCTGCGCCCAGGCACGTACGACTGCGCTGTTCGGTGTCGCGAATGCACTCGCGCTCAACAGCACCAGCGCCTGGAATGGCAACAGGAAGCCATTGTGGATCAGATAATAAAAATGCAGCCCATCCAGCTTGAGCAACCCACTGCCAATCGGCACGCCGCACAGACCCAGCGCCAGCAGCGGATAGCGGAAACGGCGGATCAGATCGCTGACGCGGCCCGACTGCCAGGCACGATAGAGCACGATTCCGGCTAGAAATTCGGGCAGGCGGAACAAGGGATTACGATGGAGAATACCGACCGTCACATAGTCGAATGACCCTGCCAGCGTTGCCAGCAATGGCCCCAAGGCATAAATCCCCCAAATGGCGCCCAACACCAGCCCCCAACGCTGGACACGCATGAGCCGGGGAGCCAACCAGGGAAAGCAGGCATAGAAGAAGAGTAACGCCGAGATCGACCATGAAGCGCCATTGAGCCACAGGAAACGCGGTTCCCAGGCCTGCAGCAGTGTCAACTGCAAGGCAATGTGCTTGAACGCGCCGGGCCAGGAGAGGCGCTCCGAAAACGCCGCTCGCGCTTCGTCACTCAGCGGATAGTAGGGGTGCGGGTTGAAGTAGACATTGACCCCTTCCGGGCGAATGGGATATTGCAGCAGCAGCAAACCGATCGCCAACAGCATGGTGATGACGTGAATCGGATAAAGGTTGCAGAGTCGCTTGGCGACGAAAGCCACGCCGTGCATCTTCATCTCGCCGGCGTGATCCAGCGCTACATGAGCGAGTAGAAAACCCGACAGCATGAAAAATGTGCTGGTGGCGAAAAAACCCATGCCGATAAAACTTCTCAGCATCTCGGGCATATCGTCGTAGATACCACCGAAATGGTAGGTGACCATCCATAACGCCATCAGAAAGCGTAACCACTCCAGCCCGTAATAGCGCTGCCGTTTGCTCGTGGACACGGTGCCACCTCCCTTCCCGCCGCCAAGCCTGGCGGCGACCCGATCTGTCAAACAGAGCGCGGAAAGCGCCCTGCGAATGATGAATACAGCGGCCAAACGACTGCCGGCAAAGCTAACATCAGCGACGCAACAGATCCGCAAGGCACTGTTGTCGACAAGGATGGTCGGCAAGGCACCAGGGGCGGCTCGGATGCGTATCGAGAGAGAGGAAAAAGCAGTGCGAGGACGTTGGCCGAACCGCGGATGGTGCCACTACTGGTGCCACTACTGGTGCCACTACTGGTGCCACTACGATGATTGTGATTAAGTCTAACCGAACCGCGATAAAAATCCTCCTGCAAGTCAGGGAATCACTGGGTTTTACATAAATCACGGCGGCTGTCGTCGAAAGCCGACAGACTTATGCCATCATGTTCCTGCGTACCACACGTCAGGATGCGCTAATCTGCAACGAGCTCAATCGCCACTCTGGACTTTCAAGCCCGGGTTTCGTCCAGAACAGTCACTTCAATGCCAACCACCTCGAATCGGGAGTCTCCATGAGTCAGCATCCCCCCGTCGCTTTCATTACCGGCGCTACCTCAGGATTTGGCCGCGCCTGCGCGCATCGCTTTGCCGAGGCCGGCTGGGCCCTGGTACTGACCGGTCGCCGACAGGAACGACTGGAAACAGTCAAACGACAGCTGGAAGATCAGATTCCGGTACATATCGCGATGCTGGACGTACGCGAGCGTGACAGCGTTGCCAGAGTCGTCGAGGAGTTGCCGGACGCGTTCAAGGCGGTCAAGGTACTGGTCAACAATGCGGGGCTGGCGCTGGGTGCCGGACCTGCCCAGGAAGCCAATCTGGACGACTGGCAGACCGTGATCGACACCAACATCACCGGGCTGGTCAACGTCACGCGTACCTTGCTGCCGACGTTGATCGATGTCGGGCGCGGTGCCGCGATCATCAACATCAGCTCCACCGCCGCGCTGTGGCCTTATCCGGGCAGCCACGTCTATGGTGCCTCCAAGGCGTTCGTCAACCAGTTCTCCTATAACCTGCGCTGCGATCTCAAAGGCACCGGCGTGCGCGTCACCGATATCGCGCCCGGCATGTCGGAAACCGAGTTCACACTGGTAAGGATGAAAGGCGACCAGAGCGCACACGACAAGCTCTACGGCGGCGTCGAGCCGATTCAGCCGGAAGACGTGGCCGAACAGGTTTTTCTCGCCGCCACGCTACCACCGCATCTCAATATCAACCGTCTCGAGCTGATGCCGGTATGCCAATCGTGGGGCGGCCTTTCGATCGACCGCGACTGATGGAAGAGCACTGAGCCGAGAAAGGCCCCCGATTCGAGAAAGGCCCCCCGATTCGAGAAAAGCCTGATTCGAGAAAGGCCCCGACAGTGCTGGAAATTTATCAGCATGCGGGGCTTTTCGCGCAAATCCTAATGTTAACAACGACAATCACTATCACCCTCACGGATCGACATGTCTGAATCTTCTCCTGCAGCGGCTTCTTCCGCTCGCGAGCGGCAACCTCTATGGCTCACCGCGGCCCCGGGGCTGTTCCTGTTGTTATGGTCGTTGGGATTTCCGGTCGCCAAGATCGGCACGCAGCATGTAGACCCATTGCTGTTTCTGGGACTGCGCTTCGTGCTCGTACTGATGATCATGCTGCCCGTCTGGCTATGGCTGCGTCCGCCGATGCCAACCCGGCTCAGCGCCTGGGGACATCAGGCGGTGGTCGGTTTTCTGATCCAGACCGTCTACTTCGGCTGCTGCTACAGCGCTTTCGCACTGGGCAGCTCTGCCGGCGTCGTGGCGCTTATCGTGTCACTGCAGCCGATATTGGTCGCCCTGGCCGCTCCAGCAATGGTGGGAGAAACCATCGGCACGAGACGCTGGTTCGGTTTTGCGCTGGGCTTCATCGGCGCCGTGGTGGTGATCCTTGGCCGCTCGACGGTGGAAGGCATAACGCTCAGCGGCCTGCTGTTGACTATCGCCGCCCTGCTTGGAATGAGCAGCGCAACACTCTACGAGAAACGCTACGGTCAACCGTTGCACCCGGTCAGCGCCAACCTCATCCAGTATTTCACCGGCCTGATCACGACCCTGCCGCTGATCGTGCTGTTCGGCCACTTCACAATCGATTGGGACGGTGCGCTCGTAGGATCGCTGGCCTATCTGGTCATCGGCAATTCGTTGATCGCCATCTCGCTGCTGCTGGCGATGATCCGCCGGGGCGAAGCCTCGCGGGTCTCGGCGCTGTTCTACCTGGTGCCACCTTCCGCAGCGCTGTTCTCCTGGTGGCTGATCGATGAACCGATGCCACCGATTGCCTGGCTGGGCATGGCCATTGCCGCCGCAGGCGTCGCCCTGGTCAGCCGCAAACCCAAGCCTCGCTGACCGCTGCGCCGCGGCGACGAATCGCGGCCTCGTCGATCCTCGATCGTCAATCGTGACCCAGCCCATCCCATTCAAAAAAGGGGCAGCGCAAGTGCGCTGCCCCCTGGAAGGTACTGCCGGATGCCATCTCTTCAGCGGCCGAACACGACCTTGGCCACATCCGAGTAGATCTTGGCAAAGCTCACGGTCATGCCGACCTTGAGGTAGTCCGGTAACTCATCATAATCGCGCTTGTTGGCCTCCGGCAGAATCAGCTCGAAGATCTCGCTACGACGTGCGGCAATGACCTTCTCGCGGATGCCGCCCACCGGCAGCACCTGCCCGGTCAGCGTCAGTTCGCCGGTCATCGCCAGCGGCCGATCGATGTTTTGATTGCGGGCCAGCGACATCAGCGCCGTGGTCATGGTCACACCGGCCGAGGGACCATCCTTGGGCGTCGCGCCCTCGGGCACATGCAGGTGGATGAAGGCCTCGTTGAAGAAGTCGGCATCGGCGCCGTATTCGCCCAGATGACCCAGCGTATAGCTGTAGGCGATATTGGCCGACTCCTGCATCACCTCGCCCAGCTTGCCGGTCAGCTTGAAGCCACGCGTCAGTGAATGCACCCGGGTCGCCTCGATGGGGAGCGTCGCCCCGCCCATCGCGGTCCAGGCGAGGCCGGTCACCACGCCCACGCCCTTGAGTACCTTTTCCTTGCGGAACAGCGGCGCCCCCAGAAACTCTTCCAGGTTGTTCACCGAGACCTTGACCGTCTGCTGATCCTGCTCGAGCATCTTGACCGCCGCCTTGCGTACAATCCGATGCAGCTGTTTTTCCAGCTGACGCACGCCCGCTTCACGCGCATAACCCTCGATCACCTGCCTGAGTGCAGCATCGGTCAGGTTGATGCGCTTTTTCGGAATCCGATCACGCTCCAGCAGCTTCGGCCACAGATGATGCTTGGCGATCGCCACTTTCTCCTCGGCGATATAGCCGGAGAGCCGGATCTGCTCCATACGGTCGAGCAGCGCCGGCGGAATGGTATCGAGCTGATTGGCGGTACACACGAACAGCACCTTGGAGAGATCCAGGCGCACGTCGAGATAATGATCGAGGAAATCGACGTTCTGTTCCGGGTCGAGCACCTCGAGCAACGCCGAGGCCGGATCGCCCTGGAACGACTGCCCCATCTTATCGATCTCGTCGAGCATGATGACGGGGTTCTCGACCTCGACTTCCTTCAATGCCTGCACCAGCTTGCCCGGCATTGCGCCGATATAGGTTCGCCGGTGGCCCTTGATCTCGGCCTCGTCGCGCATGCCCCCCACCGAGAAGCGGTAGAACTTGCGCCCCAGGGCATCGGCGATCGAGCGCCCGACAGACGTCTTGCCCACACCCGGCGGACCGACAAGCAGCACGATCGAACCGCCGACGTCACCCTTGAACGAGCCTTCGGCCAGGAACTCGATGATCCGTTCCTTGACCTCGTTCAGCCCATCATGGTCGCGATCGAGTACGCCACGAGCGCGTTTGAGATCGAGCTGATCCTGCGAGGTGATCCCCCACGGCAGCGAGGTCAGCCAGTCGAGGTAATTGCGCGTGGTGCCGTACTCCGGCGAGCCGGTTTCCAGCACCGAGAGCTTGTCGAGCTCATCATCGATTCGTCCCTGCACCCGTTCGGGCACCTGGAGCCCCTCGAGCCGCCCTCGAAACGTGTCGACATCACTCTCGCGATCGTCCTTGGAGATGCCCAGTTCCTTCTGGATAACCTTGAGCTGCTCGCGCAGGAAAAATTCGCGCTGACGCTCCTGCATCTGCGAGTTGACCTGCTCGCTGATCTGGTTCTGGAGCTGGGCGACTTCGATCTCCTTGCGCAGCAGCGGCAGCACCTTCTGCATCCGATCCATGATCGGCAGGGTCTCGAGCACGCTCTGCAACTCATGGCCCTTGGCCGAGGTAATAGCAGCGGCGAAATCGGTCAACGGGCCGGGCTCATGCGGGCTGAAGCGGTTGAGATAACTCTTCAGCTCCTCCCCGTAGAGCGGATTGATTGGCAGCAGCTCCTTGATGCCGTTGATCAGCGACATCGCGTAGGCGCGGGCTTCCTCGGCTTCGGCATCCACCGGCTCGCGGGGATAGGAAACCTCGACCAGATACGGCGGCGTCTTCGAGAGCCAGCGCTGAATACGAAAACGCCGCACCCCCTGAGCGATGAACTGGATCTGCTGCTCTTCACTCTGATGGCGATGAACCTTCACCGCCGTGCCGATTTCGGGAAAGCTTCCCGGACCCAGCTCGTCCATGCCCACGTCGCCCACGAACGCCACTCCCACCATATGATGGGGCGTATTGGCGACGCGTTTCATGGTCTCCTCCCACCGCTGACGCTGAATGATCAGCGGCTGTACCTGCGCGGGAAAGAATGGACGATTGTGAATAGGAAGAAGATAGATCCTCTCCGGTAGAGAATCGCCGGAGGGTACGATAGCGCCGCGAGTCGAGTGTTGCGTCTCCTGGTCGGCGTCGGACGACTCCTGGCTAGCATCGAACGACTCCTGGCTAGCATCGAACGACTCCTGGCTGGTATCGAACGACTCCTGACTGGTATCAAAAGTATCCGCGGAATCCCGGTTGTGTTCGCTCATCATTCACCCTGAGTTCGTGGCCAATCCTGACCGAATGCCCAAGGGATGCGGGCACCAAGGCGGGAGTTCAAGTGCTGAGTTCGTAGAATAACCCCGCGATCAAGGCATGAATCACCAAGCCAGGCGCAGAGGTTCGGCCCGCTTTGACACCTTATTCACGCCAGTCTGGCGACAGCCTCTACGGGATCAACGGCCTCTACGGGATCAGCGGCCTCTGCTGACCGTTGAGTTCGAGTACGCCCTTCGCCAGCTTTACCTGCAACGGGTCACTACTCATCGGCAAGCCGAGCATCATCATCAGCATCGCCGGTGTGCCTTCAAGTGTCACTCGCCCATCGAGCCGCTGTACCAGCTCGCGTCGCAGCGCATAGGCGCTCATCGTGTCGAGATTCCAGCTTTCGATGCCGTTGCCGTCGATTCCGAGTCCTCCCTCGCCACGCATCTTCATTCCCAGCATCGGACTATTGGCGATGAGACTATCCAGCGAAAGATGCGGCGACCCCGCCAGCAACGCCTTGATCGACGGTTGCAACGGTTCGAGCGCTTTCTCGAGTTTCCGGTCGTCAGCGGCATCGACGGCCGCCTGAATCCGAGGCAGGTTGTCGTCGAGCGCCGCTGCCAGCGCGCGATAGGCGTCGCCATCGACATGATCCAGTGTCAGCGCAAAGCCACCGTTGAAGACCGACTGATCCTGTACTCGGGTCTCGCCCACGTTGGCTTTCATCGTCAGCGTCAGTTGAGCGGCATCGAGGGCCGCTTCCGCTGTATATCGAAGATCCCGGGAAATCACGCTCGGGTTGCCAGTGGGGGTGATCGTGGTCGTCGGGATGGTCAGCGACATCGTTTGATGGAAGGCTCGGTCGTCACCCTGGAACGTACCGGATAGCGTCGTCCCTTCGACCAGGATAACGACCTGGTCGTCGGCCATCCGTACACGCGGCGCTTCTCCGCTGAGGGTGACCCGGCCATCGACTTGTTCGAGATCGAGCGTCAATCCCGCGAAATCCAGCTGCATGTCACGGGCTACCCTGGTTTCGCCGGCAACGTCTTCTCCAGGCACTTCACGTTCTCCAGGCACTTCACGGATCGGTACGCTGACGCTCTGGGAGCAGCCGGGTAGCGTAAGGTGCGCCTCCAGTTTCTGGTCACGAGTCAGGAAGCGTCCGGTCCAGGTCGGCGGGCCATCGCTTTCGAGCACGTCGCCGAACAGCGTCTCGCCATCGCTGCCCTTGACCTGCGCTTCGCCGTTCAAGGTCGTTTCGAACAGACCATGTCCAGCCTCGTACGGCACCTCGATGAGCATCGGATCGGCGTCGGTCGAGGCAATGTATCGCGCCTCGATCCGACCGCTGGAGTGAAACCACCCGCGGTCGACATCGTCACGCGAAACCTGCCAGTCGGGGCGGGTGTCGAGTCTCGCGACCAGCTTTTCGATCTCGCTATCGAAACGTTGACTGGAATAGGCCTGCGCCCCCAGATAGCCCGCGCCGAGCAGTATTATCAGAGCCGAAACTCCAAAGACGAGAGTCTTGCGCATGTCTGGCTCCTGATGCCAACGAAAAGGCTTGTCGTGGTTCGTTGCTAAGTGGCTAGTAGCTCAGTGCAGCCAAAACCAGAGGTGCATCGTGCTCCAGGCGTACACGCCGGCCAGAATGTCATCGAACATGATGCCGATGCCCCCCGCAACACGACGATCGACCCAGCGGATCGGCCAGGGCTTGAGGATGTCGAACACTCGGAATACCACGAAGCCCCACAGCGCCGCTTCCCAGGAAAACGGCACTGCCGCCATGGTCAGCCAGTAGCCGACGAACTCGTCCCAGACGATGCCGGAATGATCGTGAACGCCGAGATCGCGAGAAGTGGTCTCGCAGAGCCAGATACCGACCAGCGTCGCCACGCCCATCAATCCCAGATAGATCGTCAATGGCAGCCCCGAGAGCAGCCAGTAGAACGGGATCGCGGCCAGGGTACCGAAGGTGCCGGGGGCGAATGGCACTGCGCCACTGCCCAGCCCGAATGCCAGAAAATGCGTCGGACGGCGCCAGACGCTCGAAGGAGCTCGATTCATGAGGCGATCTCCGGGAAGTGGTCCCACCCGCGATGCTCGAGATAGCGCGGAGCGATCCCCTGAATGCCTTCACCGGCGACAACCCAACCGATAGCGGTGAGCGGCAGATGCAGCGCGGAGAGACGGCGCTGAGCCTCGGCCAGGTCGGACACTGAAAGCGTCACCAGCAGTTCATAATCGTCGCCACCGTTGAGTACCCGCTCACGGACATCGTCCAGCTCATGAATCGCACGCAGCGGCGTCGCCAGCGGCAAGGCCTCGATGTCGAGCCGGGCACCGACCCCGGAAGCGGTCAGCACATGCCCCAGATCCGCCAGCAGGCCATCGGAAACATCGATCGCGCTGGTGGCGAGCCCTCGCAGCGCCTCGCCGGCCGCCAGACGCGGTTCGGGACGCAGATAGGCCTCGAGCAACGGGTGGCCGGAATCCTGCTCGCCCCGCTGCCAACGGGCGAGCCCTTCCACCGCGCGACCGGGGTAACCGGTCACCGCGATCAGGTCGCCTTCCCGTGCCCCGCTACGCCGCATCGCCGTACCGGCCGGCAGCTCGCCATGGACCGTCACCCCGATCGTCAGCGCACCGCGGGTAACGTCGCCACCGATCAACTCGCAGCCATGGCGCGCGGCCAGTTCACGAAAGCCCTCGGCAAACGCCGCCAGCCACGCGGGATCGGCAGCGGGTAACGTCAACCCCATGCAGCACCAGCGGGCTTTGGCGCCCATCGCGGCAAGATCGCTCAAGGCAACGGCCAGAGCGCGGTGGCCAATGGCGGCCGCTGGCGCATCGTGAGGAAAGTGCACATCGACCACGGAGGTATCGACGCTGATCGCCAGCTGGTGTCCGGGGGATGGCATCAACACGGCGCAGTCGTCGCCATTGCCGACGACGACGTCGCTACGCTCAGGTGCCGCGGGGCGCGACAGGTAGCGTGCGATAAGCTCGAATTCGCTCAACGAGGCGCGATTCATATCAACGCCGGCGAGCAGCGACCTCGGCGCCCCGAAGTCGCGAGGCGAGCTTGTCGAGGGTGCCGTTGATGTATTTGTGACCATCGGTTGCGCCAAAGATCTTGGCCAGCTCGATCCCTTCGTTGATCACCGCGCGATAGGGGACCTCCGGGCGATACTTCAGCTCATAGGCGCCGAGACGCAGAATGGCGAGCTCGATCCGATCGAGGTCTTCCAGTCGACGATCGAGCAGCGGCGCGATGGCCGCATCCAGATCGGCTTTATGGTTGGCGGTATTGTGCAGAAGGTCATGGAACAGCGCCTGGTCGGCGATCTGCATCACCTTGTGCCAGTTTTCGTGGTCCTCGAGATCGTCATCGCCGACCTGAGCGCGGAATTCTGCCTCGACCGCAGTAATCGACTTGCCGGTCATCTGCCACTGATAAAGGCCCTGAACGGCCAGTTCGCGGGCGGCGCGACGCGATTCCTGAGCCGGTGACGGCTGTCGTGACGGTGAACTCATGCCTCGCCTCCCAGTCGCTTGAACAGAGATACCATTTCCATTGCCGCCATTGCCGCCTCGGTGCCCTTGTTACCCGCCTTGGTGCCGGCACGTTCGATCGCCTGATCGATCGAATTGACCGTCAACACGCCGTTGGCGATCGGGGTACCGAACTCCAGCTGCAGGCTGCTGAGCGAGGCATTGCAGTTGCCCGCCACATATTCGAAGTGCGGCGTGCCGCCACGAATCACCGCGCCCAGTGCAACGACGGCGTCGGGCCGGGAAACCTGCAGCACACGCTTGACCGCCAGCGGCAGTTCCCAGGCACCCGGGACATGAATCAGCTCGATGTTCTCTTCACTGACGCCGTGACGCGTCAGGCTGTCGACGGCGCCTTCGACGAGGCTATCGACGACATGGTGATTGAAGCGTCCTATGACGATGGCGTAGCGGCCATCGACATCGGTAAACTGACCTTCCAGTTGAGCGATCGGTTGCATTGTCGGTTTCCGGATACACTGCACCAGGTTCGTCACGCAATCGAACCTGGTACACGATAAAACAGTCTGATTGGCCGACGCCAGAAGCTGGCGCTCGGCGCGCGAAGCCGGCCATCTTACCATGGCCGCGCGGCCTTGCTATGCTCACCGAGGTCCCGGCTTGCCTCTCGTTCAGGCGTCGCCGCTGACCAGCTCGACCACTTCCAGGTCGAAACCGGATAGCGCCGAGAAACGCCACGGCGAACTCAACAGCCGCATCTTGCCGACACCGAGCTGACGCAGAATTTGCGCCCCGGTGCCGATCGACAGGAAATTTCCCGAACCGTCGGAAGTACTGGAGCGCGGCGGCGAGCGGCGTCCCAACAACACATCGAGCTGCTGCTTGAAGTCGCCTTCAGGCCTGGCATCGTCGAGCAGCACGAACACCCCGGCGTCCGCCCGAGCGATCTCGGCCAGCGCCGTGTAAGCCGTCCAGTGGCTATCCGTCCGGCATAGTGCGAGCAGATCGCGCAGTGTATCGCCGCCGTGGACCCGCACCGTCGTCGGCGAGCCATGCTCGGGTTTGCCCTTGACCAGGGCCAGGTGATGCTTGTCCTGGATGGTGTCGTGGAACACGTGCAGCATCATCTCGCCAAAGGCAGTCGTCACCGGCGTCCGTTCGACCGCATCGACGGTGCGTTCATTGAGCATGCGATAGTGGATCAGGTCGGCGATAGTGCCGATCTTGATATCGTGCTCGGCAGCGAAACGCTCGAGTTCCGGACGCCGCGCCATGCTGCCGTCGTCGTTCATGATCTCGCAGATCACCCCGGTCGCCTCGAACCCGGCCATGGCTGCCAGATCGCAGGCCGCTTCGGTGTGACCGGCCCGACGCAGGACTCCGCCCGGCTCCGCCATCAGCGGGAAAATATGACCGGGCTGAACGATATCTTCCGGCCTGGCACCCCGCGCCGCCGCTGCACGCACGGTGAGCGCACGATCGGCAGCCGAGATACCGGTGGAAACGCCGGTGGCAGCCTCGATCGAAACGGTGAACTTGGTGCCGTAACCGGAGCCATTGTCGCTGACCATCAACGGTAGCTTCAGCTGCTCACAGCGCGCCTTCGACATCGGTTGGCAGATCAGGCCGCGCGCATGCCGGGCCATGAAATTGATGTGGTCGGCCTCGACGCACTCGGCCGCCATGATGATATCGCCTTCGTTTTCACGATCCTCGTCATCCATCAGGATGACCATCCTGCCCTGTCGAATCTCTTCGATCAGGACATCGATGCGGGCCAACTGGCTCGATTGCACTGTCGTCATTGCTGATTCGTCCACGGAATTCACGATCTCGGAAACCACGAGGGCTCGATGCGGCACAGCCTACCTGTCGCGAGAGACGGACGCTACTGTCGGGAGATGGCGACGCACGTTCCCCCTGGACCGTTCCCTCTAAACACGCACGTTCCCCCTGGACCGTTCCCTCTAAACATACCGACACGCTCAGTCGATACGTCAGTGGCATCACCCTATTTTGATCGGTCGCGCGGAAATGCGCCAATCCTCTCCCAACGCGCGGATATCGTCGATTTTCAGCCGCCGCTGCTGGCTCATCTTCGCCAGCCCCGGCAACGCGAACAGCGGCCGAGCCTCGCTGCCCAGCAGCGTCGACGCCATGAACAGTTCCAACTGATCGACGCAGTCCGCTTCCAGCAGCGCGCCGGCCAGCGTCGCGCCGGTCTCGATGAGGACCTCGTTGCACGCCTCCCGAGTCGCCAGATAGCGCAGCACGGCGTCGAACCCCACGCGCCCTTCGGTGTTGGCGGGCATCGAGACCAGTTCGGCGCCGGCTGCCGCCAGCTTGTTCCAGCGCGGGTCGGCGGCGTCCTGCAGCGTGAGGATCAACGTCCGCCCGGGTTCGCTCAGACAGGCCGCGGCCAACGGCAGACGCAGGCTGCTATCGAGGATCACTCGCAGCGGTTGACGCTGAGCGATCTCGGCGCCATTTTCCAGACCCAGTTGCTCGGCACGCACCGTCAGCCGGGAATCATCGAAGATAATCGATTCGACGCCCGCCATCACCGCGCTCGAGGCGGCTCGCAGCCGCTGAACCTGCTGGCGTGCGGCCGGCCCGGTAATCCATTGTGATTCGCCATCGGCCATTGCTGTGCGCCCATCGAGACTCATCGCCATCTTCAAGGTGACACGCGGCAATCCGTCGCGCATGCGCCGAATAAAACCGGGGTTGAGCTGACGCGCCTCTTCCTCGAGCAAGCCTACCTCGACCTCGATATCCGCCTCGCGCAGCTTCGCGAAACCACGCCCCGATACCTGCGGATTGGGGTCCTCCATCGCCGCGACTACCTTGGCCACGCCGGCCTCGATCAACGCCTGACTGCAGGGGCCGGTACGCCCGGTATGCGAGCAGGGCTCCAGCGTGACGTACGCCGTCGCGCCGTACGCGGCCGCGCCTGCCATTTGCAACGCGTTGATCTCGGCATGCGCTTCGCCCGCACGCGCATGGAAGCCTTCGCCGACGATCCGGCCTTCCTTGACCAGCACGCAGCCGACTCGCGGATTGGGGTCGCAGGTATATTGCCCCTGCCAGGCAAGCCGGATGGCGCGACTCATGCAGACATGAGGACTACAAGGATCCGAGGACGAAGATGTAGACGAAGACATGGATGCAGACGAAAACGTGGGTGAAGAGACAGGCATGGTGGATCGCTCGAAACGAGGGCAACCCGAAGGAACGGGCTGCCGAATGAAAACAGTGCCGATTTAGCGCGGTTTGCCGTCTTCACTCGAAGGAAGATTCGGCTCCTGTGACAGCCGATCGATCTCAGCCCGGAATTCATCGAGATCCTGAAAGCGGCGGTAGACAGAGGCAAAGCGAATATAGGCGACATGGTCGAGACGCTTGAGCGTCTCCATGACCTCTTCCCCGACCTCACGCGCCTCGACTTCACGGTCGCCGCGGGCGCGCAGGCGTTGACGAATACGCTCGACAGCGGCCTCGAAGGACTCCACGCTGACCGGGCGCTTCTCGAGAGACAGCGCCATCCCGGCGCGCATCTTCTGCTCATCGAAGCTCTCGCGTGAACCGTCGGACTTGACCACGCGAGGCATCACCAGCTCGGCGGTCTCGTAGGTCGTGAAACGCTCCCCGCATGCAGCACACTGACGGCGGCGACGCACCTGATCGCCCTCAGCCACAAGGCGGGAGTCGGTCACCTTGGTATCGTGCGTACCACAGAACGGGCAATGCATGGTCGGCGTCTACCTGTCGGTATAGGCGATTTGAAAAACCGCCGCTATTGTTAAATGAACGAGCTAACGTGTTAAACGAACGAGCTAACGTGTCATGCAAACGAACAGCGTTGAATGAACGACAAAATGACGACGAAGAGTGTAACGGTTCGAGCAACAGAGCGGAAATGCACCGAAAGCGCCAGCACTTTTCATGTCGATCCGTCTTCTGTAAGGATATCGTGATAAACCGTCACATCGGCGTTGCCAGAACACGCCGCGTGCACCACCTCGTTGAATCAGGAATCGTTGCCCATGCCCAGCCGTGCCGCGAACTATCATGCGCTTTCTGAAGAGGCCTTCATCGAGCGAGCCACCGCGCGTCTGGAAGAGGTTTACGGCCCGCGCCGTGACGAGATCATGCGGCGGCTGATGACCTTGCTGATGCACCAGCGAAGTGCACTGGATACCTCGCCCCGCCCGATGTGGAGCGAGCGCGACCAGATTCTGATCACCTACGGCGACATTCTCATCGACGGCGATCGCCCGCCGCTGGAAGTGCTGGACGACTTTCTCGCCACACGACTCAACGGCACGTTCAGCGGGCTGCACATCCTGCCGTTCTTTCCCTGGAGCAGCGACGACGGTTTCTCGGTGATCCACTACCGCGAGGTCAATCCCAGACTGGGCGACTGGAAGGACATTCGCCGGCTCGCCTCGCGAGTGGATCTGATGGTCGACCTGGTCATCAACCATGTCTCCCGCGACTCACTATGGTTCATCGACTATCTCTCCGGGACCCAGCCGGGACGCGATTACTTCATCGAGATGGATCCGGCAACCGATCTTTCCATGGTCACCCGGCCGC
>Ga0207878_100327_pt1 | contig 21502 bp, 28 predicted proteins | sample LinPmetageLP41_FD_184053 | JGI IMG/M metagenome (GOLD analysis project Ga0207878, IMG submission 184053) | Marine viral communities from the Pacific Ocean - LP-41 (SPAdes) | ecosystem: Environmental > Aquatic > Marine > Oceanic | place: Pacific Ocean | collected 2010-08-27 | reverse complement strand
AAGCCCTGCACGTGGCGACACCCTCTCGCCAGCAGAAAGTCTCGTTGTTCGGCGGTCTCCACGCCTTCGGCGATCACATCCAGATGCAGACCCTGCGCCATCGCCAGTACCGCCGAGGTAATCGCCGCATCGGCGGGGTCGTGCGGCAGGGCGCGAATGAATTCACGATCGAGCTTCAGCTTGTCGATCGGCAGACGCTTGAGATAGGCCATCGACGAGTAACCGGTACCGAAATCGTCGATCGCAATTTTTAATCCCTTGCTCCGCAGAGACTCCAGTCGCGGAGAGATATCGCCGGCGCGCTCGTCGATCAGCACCGATTCGGTCAACTCCAGGCCAAGCAATCGCGTCGGCACCCGATACTGATTCAATGTCGCGATCAGATGGGACTCCAGGTCGCCCTGAATCAACTGTAGCGCCGAAAGATTAACCCAGATAGGCAGTACATCGAGCGCTTGGCCTCGCCAGGCTGCCAACTGAGACACGGCCTGATCGATGACCCAGTTTCCCAGCGCCGACATCAATCCATGGCTTTCCGCCAGCGGGATGAATTCGCTGGGCGGAATCATGCCGTGCTGGGGATGATGCCAGCGCAGCAGTGCTTCCATACCCACCATGCCGCCGTCGTCAAGACGATGCTGGGTCTGATAATAGAGCTCCAATTGTGAGCCCTGAGCCAGAGCCTGACGCAGATCGTTGAGAATGATCAGGTGACGGTCGGTGTCGACGTCCAGTGAGGGGCGGAAGCGTCGATCGTGATTCCGACCGTGACGCTTGGCGCTGTAGAGCGCGGATTCGAGTCGCTGAAACAGCACATTGGAGTCGCTGCCATCTTCCGGCGCCCGGCAGCTGCCGATGGTCAATCCCAGTCGCAGCGAGCTCTCGTCGATTTCGAACGGCTCGCTCAAGTGTTCTCGCAGGCTGGCGACCCACTTTTCATGGTCGTCGAAGGTCGTGGTGCGAATGACCAGAAATTGGTCGCCGCCCAAGCGCCCGACTATGCCACCGGCAACCTGCGCGGCCAGACGCTGACCGAATCGGGACAGCAGGCGATCACCGCTGTCCACACCCAGACTGGCGTTGATCGACTTGAAGCCATCGATGTCGATCAGCGCCAGATCCAGCCCTTCCCCGGCGCGCAGATGGCGCAGCCGCGAGGCCAGCAGATCGTGCAGGCGCCGGCGATTGGGCAGACCGGTCAACGGATCCTCGAAACCGATGCGACGAAGATCCTGCTCGCGCGCCTTGTGCCGGCTGATATCGGTGAATATCCCGACGTAATGGGACACCCGCCCCTTGCCATCGTGACACGCCTGCACTCGCAACCATTCGGGATACTGGTCGCCGTGCTTGCGCTGGTTCCAGATTTCACCTTCCCAGTGCCCGCTGGTCTTCAGCGTCTGCCAGTAGCGATCGTAGAAAGCCTTGTCATGACGACCTGCAGAGAGCGTGGACGGGTCAAGGCCACGAATTTCGTCGAGGGTATAACCGGTGATCTCAGTGAAGGCGGGATTGATGGTCACGATACGATTGGCGGCATTGGTGATCATCACGCCATCCTGGGAAAGCTCGAGCGCCTGTTCGCTCAGGCGGCGCTGTTGATGCTCGCGCCGGATCTGGCGCCAGCCGTCGGCCATGCCGACGACCACCACCGCCAACGCCGCCAGCCGAAGGCTCAGCAATGGCAGCACGCTAGCGGCAGCGAGTGCCGCTAGGGCTAACCAGATCAACGGTCGATTCAGTGTAAAGAAAGGCCACATAGCTCGTCGCTTATCGTCGTTATCGTTTGCCTGGCGGCTATTGCAGAGATTCCATTCCCGTTTGCATCATGCCCCGGCGGTATTCGCCAGAGCAAGCGTCGTAGAGATCATTGCGCCGAAGATCGCACACGACTAGGCTGCAGGCGACGTGCAATCAATGCCCGCAGCCATTAGACTGGCCGCGCCTCGAAAGCCTCGAGGCCAACTCTTTTTCGATTCTCGGAACGCGCCAGTGACCAGACAGCACTCTTTCAGCCAAGACGATCTGCTGAAATGCAGCCGGGGGGAACTGTTCGGCCCCGGTAACGCTCAGTTGCCCGCTCCTAACATGCTGATGCTCGATCGCATCACGCGGATCAATGAGGATGGCGGTAAACACCAAAAGGGCGAGATCATCGCCGAACTGGATATCCACCCCGACCTGTGGTTTTTCCAGTGTCATTTCCCGGGCGACCCGGTCATGCCCGGCTGCCTCGGCCTGGATGCCATGTGGCAACTGGTCGGCTTCCATCTCGGCTGGCTCGGCCATCCCGGCCGCGGACGCGCGCTAGGCTGTGGCGAGGTCAAATTTTCCGGGCAGATTCTGCCAACCGCCGGCCAGGTTTCGTATCATATTCAAATCAAGCGCGTGATCACTCGAAGCCTCGTGCTGGGCATCGCCGACGGTACGCTGTCGGTCGACGGCCAGGATATCTACCAGGCCAATGATCTACGTGTTGGTCTGTTCACCCATACTGAGAAATTCTGAGCGGGAGGCTTCCATGAAACGAGTGGTAGTCACCGGCCTGGGTATCGTTTCCTGCCTGGGCAACGACGCCCAACAGGTGCTCGATTCTCTGCGCCAGGGGCGCTCCGGTATTCGCTTCAAACCGGAATATGCCGAACTCGGCTTTCGTAGTCAGGTCGCCGGTGTAGTCGACATCGATATCGAGGCTCTGGTCGATCGCAAGCAGCTGCGCTTCATGGGCGATGCGGCGGCCTACGCCTATATCGCCATGCAACAGGCGATCGATGACGCCGGGCTCGAGGCCAGCGACGTCTCCCATCCGCGGACCGGTCTGATCGCCGGCTCCGGCGGTGCATCCAGCGCCAATCAGGTCGAAGCGGCCGATGTCATGCGCGAGAAAGGCCTGCGTCGTGTCGGCCCCTATCGCGTGACTCGGACCATGGGCAGCACAGTCTCGGCCTGTCTGGCGACGCCGTTCAAGATCAAGGGCGTCAACTACTCCATCTCTTCCGCCTGTGCCACCTCGGCCCACTGCATCGGCAGCGCCGTCGAGCAGATCCAGCTCGGCAAGCAGGACGTTGTGTTCGCCGGTGGCGGTGAGGAAGAGCATTGGACGCTGTCGTGCCTGTTCGATGCCATGGGCGCACTGACCACCCACTACAACGACACGCCGGAAAAGGCCTCGCGGCCCTACGACGTCGATCGTGACGGCTTCATCATCGCCGGCGGCGGGGGCATGCTGGTGGTCGAAGAACTCGAACATGCCAAGGCTCGTGGTGCCAAGATCTATGCCGAGATCACCGGCTATGGCGCCACCTCCGACGGCCATGACATGGTCGCCCCTTCCGGCGAAGGCGCGGCACGCTGTATGCGCCAGGCGCTCGCCGGTCTGGAAGGCAAGGTCGATTACGTCAACACCCACGGCACCTCGACGCCGGTAGGTGACGTTGCGGAACTCAAGGCCATTCGCGAAGTGTTCGGTGACAGCACCCCGGCAATGAGTTCGACCAAGTCGCTGACCGGCCATTCGCTGGGCGCCACCGGCGTACAGGAGGCGGTCTACTCGTTGTTGATGATGCAGCACCGGTTCATCTGCGCCTCGGCCAATATCGACACACTCGACGAGCAGGCCAACGGTTTTGATATCGTTCGCCAGCGTCGCGATGATGTCGATATCAGGCGGGTGCTTTCCAACAGCTTCGGCTTTGGCGGCACCAACGCCTGTCTGGTGCTGGATCGCTTCGAGAGCTGAGCCCGAGCTATTGTTGTCAATCTATCGTTGTCACCGACGCGAAGGCGCCCCGCGGGGCGCCTTTTTCATGGCCGTCTCATGCTAAATGCTAATGCCGCCATTCATCGTTCAGGAAGGCAACTCGGCCGGCGCGGTCTTTGCCGGCAAGGGCGGACGCGGTACTTCGGAGATCTCGTCCAGGGTGCGCTCGATCCAGGCTTCCATCTCGGCCATTACCTCTTCAGGCCGGCGGCCAACAGTAGCGATCGGCTCCCCGACGACCACGTTGAGCACGCCGGGCTGCTTGACCCAATGGCGCCCCCAGTGCTCGCCAGCATTGTGGGCGACGGGCAGAACCGGTACACCCGTACGACACGCGATCACCGCGCCACTCTTGTTGAAGCGGCGGCGCTGCCCCGGCGGTACGCGCGTGCCCTCGGGGAAGATCAGTACCGACAACCCCTCCTCCAGGCGCTGTCTGCCATGAGAGAGCACCTGGCGCATGGCGGCTGACGGCTTCGAGCGATCCAGCGGAATCGGCTTCAACAGGCGTACGCCCCAACCGAACAGGGGAATACTGAGCAGCTCCTTCTTGAGCACGGTACAGATCGGTGTTTTGAGCAACTGCAGGTAGACGGTCTCCCACTCGCTCTGATGATTGGCCAAGACGACGCAGGGCCCTTCAGGCACCCGTTCGCGACCCTGTACGCAATAGCGAATACCGCAGGTCAGCGATAGCCAACTGACGATAAACCGGTTATGCCAATTGAACAGCTTGAACCGCGAGCGTACCGGCAGTGCGAAGCCGATTGGCAGCATCAGCAGGCCGGATACCAGAATCGCCAGAAAATAACCGATATAGAAGATCACACTGCGAAAGACTTTCATGCGCGGACCATTCCCCCCGTGCGACTGTCTCGACTGCCGTTATCGGCCTCGTCGTAATCGGGATAGTGCTGCTGGCACCAGGCATCCAGCATCAACCCCAGTTCCAGCCGCCAGGACTTCTGATGGATACCGAAGACATCGAGTAGTCGCCGACAATTGAGCACTCGCCGTAATGGCGTATCGTGGTGTTGGTTGAGCGCCTGCAACTCACCCAGTACCGACGACTCGCCGACACCCTCGAGGCGCGTCTCCAACTGGGTACGAACGACGGAGCAGAAAGTAAAGACGCTGACGGGTTCCGTACCGCAGAGATGATAGGTCCCCCAGGCATCGGCGCCACTCTCAAGTTGCAGCAATACGCCTGTCAACGCCCGCGCAACGGCCATGACCGACGTCGGGCACAGCACCAGATCCTGGGCCGCGCGCACCGACTCGCCGCGCATCAGGGTTTCCATCAATTCACTCAGCCAGGCGTCGTCGCCTTCACGACCAAACAGAGGGCCCAGACGTAGTATCAGATGTTGAGGATAACGACGTACGCGCTCGCCAACAGCAACCAGGCGACGCATCGCGATGTCACGCGGCCGAGGCAGAATATCCTCGTCGATGGGGCCATCCGCCCCATCCTCGTAAACCGCATCCGAGACGCACCAGACCAACGGAATCTTCAAGACCTGGCACGCTTCGAGCAGCGCTTCGACCTGATCGGCATGGGCATAGACCACCGCCGGCTCGCAGCGTGCGGGGTCCGCCAGCGGCGGTACGATGACAGCATCTGGCCCAATCGCGGCCAACGCGTCGGCATCCACCCCCTCGGACGCCGGCAGATACTCGATGTCGCTACGCTGCGTCGCGGATTCGCACAGCGCCAGATTCAGACAGTGCGCCGCTTGCAACACCAGACACTTCACGATGGTACCTCGACACGCTTCATCGCTATTGGATCCTTACTCGGTTTGGAAAACCCTATCCCCATCGTCGGCAGCCGCACTATGAGATAGGCGGCGAATACCGCGTCATCAATGGTCCCGCCGTCAGTCGCCACGGTGGCACACTTTATCATAATGATAGGGCACGCCAGATCGTGTTCATCTTTGATCTTGATGGCGAGGGCTGACTATCGAATCGCCGCGAGCACATTCGCTAGCGTCGGGCGACGGCGACCCTACTGCATGGCCTTTGATCGCGAGGTGGGCTGTGGCTCACGCGCGGGACGGCGGCGGCATCGCCAGTGACAAAAAACCCCGCATCAGCGGGGCCTATGAATAGAACTATACGATTTTTACTAAGGTACTTTTCAAACCTTATCCCAGTCAAAACGGAATCTCGTCATCGAAATCATCGAAGCTGCCCGGGTTCGGGGCACCGTAGTTCGGGTTCTGATTGGGTTGCGGTGCGGCCTGCCCTGGCTGCGGGGGACGCTGCCCTTGAGCCGGACGCTGCTGGGGCGGCTGAGGCTGCGCGTTGCCGCCTTGATTACCCTGCTGAGGCTGCTGATCATAGCTACCTTGCTGATCATAGCCACCCTGGCTACCGCCGTACTGTCCCTGCGGCTGGGCGTAGTCGCCACCACTCTGGCCGCCGGCGCGAGAGTCCAGCATCTGCATGTCGTTACCCACGATCTCGGTCGAGTAGCGATCCTGACCGTCCTGTCCCTGCCATTTACGGGTCTGCAGGCGACCTTCGATGTAGATTCGCGAGCCTTTCTTGACGTACTGCTGAGCGATTTCCGCCAGCTTGTTGAACAGCACCACCGTGTGCCATTCGGTGCGCTCCTGACGCTGACCACTCTGACGGTCGGTCCAGCTATCGGTCGTGGCGATGCGCAGGTTGCACACCGGATTTCCCGAGGGCAGGAAGCGGACTTCCGGATCCTGTCCCAGGTTGCCGATCAGGATGACTTTGTTTACACCTCGGGCCATCGTTGTCTCCTCGCATTCCTGCGTTGCGACGCCTTCATGCGTCGGTTCGTTGCCATTGATTGCCTGCAATACCAGCCAGCGCCTCGACATCCAGGCGCTGGCGGTCGACCTTGAGATAGGCGACACGCTCTTCGCGTACGACCATGACGTCCTCGACACCGGCCACCGAGGCAAAACGCTCGAGTAGTGTATCGAGCCTGTCCATCGATTGCTCGTCGAGCGCGACGATCTCGCTGGAAAGATGACGCGGCGCCGGCATTTTCCACACGACGGCCAGCCAGATCGCGCCGACGAACGCCGCGCCCAGAAAGACGCTCTGCACGCCGAAACCCTGCGATAGCGCCCCGCCTAGCGTGCCACCGAGGAAAGCTCCCAGGAACTGACTGGTCGAATAGACACCCAGGGCAGTGCCCTTGGCGCCGGCGGGGGCCAATTTGCTGATCATCGAAGGCAGCGTCGCCTCCAATAGATTGAAGACGACGAAAAAGCCCCAAAGTAGAGTGATCAAGGTGACTCGGTCGTTCGCCAGTTCCCCGAAGCCCAGCAGGATCAACGTCATCGCCGCGACGGCACCGACAAAAATGGGTTTCATCTTGCGATACTTCTCGGCCACGATGACCAGCGGAATCATGCCGAGAAACGCCAGCGCCATGACCGGAAGATAGACCCAACCGTGATCGGCCGGCGCAAATCCCAAGGCTTCCAGACGAAACGGCAAGGCCGTGAAGCAGGCCGTCAGGATCAGGTGCAGGGCGAAGATCGAGAAATCGAGTCGTAGCAGATCGCTCTGGCCCAGCGTCGCGCGCAATTGACGCCGATCGATGCCGACATCGCGATGCAGCATGCGTCGTGGCGCCTTCGGCACCAGCTTCCACAGAATCAGCAATCCGCAGGCCGCCAGTGCGGCGGTAAACCAGAACACGCCCGCAAGCCCGGCCATGTCAGCAATCAGCGGCCCGGCGACCATGGCCACGGCAAACGCTACGCCAATGGAGAGGCCAATGGTCGCCATTGCGGCGGTACGGATCTCGTCGCGAGTCTGATCGGCCAGCAGCGCCATGATGGCACCGGCGACGGCGCCACTGCCCTGCAGGCAGCGACCGATGATGATGCCGGTAATGGACGTGGCACTGGCGGCGACGATACTGCCGATGATGAAAAGCACAATGCCACCGGCGATGACGGCCTTTCGGCCGATACGGTCCGAGAGCAGACCAAAAGGGATTTGCAGGATGGCCTGGGTCAAGCCATAGCCGCCCAGGGCCATCCCGACCAACAAGGGGGTAGCGCCTTCGAGATCGTCGGCATACAGCGCCAATACCGGCAGGACCATGAACAGGCCCAGCATGCGCGAGGCATAGAGGCTTGCCAGCCCGACGATGGCACGTCGTTCGGTAATGAGAAAACGAGAAGTCATGGAGGTCACAACGTTGGGTGGACTCGGCCAGGCCGAGGATGGTTCGGAATGAGCGACGTATTTTACCGCTCGCCTTCCGTCAGTGAAAGCAGCCGGCTTTGCCGGGCATCTGATCCGCGACCTATAATGGTCGTTTCCCGCGTCGCAGCACGAGGTAGTCATGGACAGCATTCTGGTCAGGGGCGCACGAACCCATAACCTGAAGAACATTGATGTCGAACTGCCGCGCGACAAGTTGATCGTGGTAACCGGTCTATCCGGTTCGGGCAAGTCTTCATTCGCATTCGACACGCTTTACGCCGAAGGGCAACGACGTTACGTCGAGTCCCTGTCGACCTACGCTCGTCAGTTTCTGTCGATCATGGAGAAACCCGACGTAGACCATATCGAAGGACTGTCGCCCGCCATTTCCATCGAGCAGAAATCGACTTCGCACAACCCACGCTCTACCGTCGGCACGATCACCGAGATCTACGACTATCTGCGCTTGCTGTTCGCCCGTGCTGGTACGCCCAGATGTCCCGACCACGACGAAGAGCTCGAGGCCCAGACGGTCTCGCAGATGGTCGATCAGGTGCTAGCGTTGCCTGAGGGTAGCCGACTGATGCTACTGGCGCCTGTAATCAAGGGCCGTAAAGGGGAGCACCAGCAGCTGATCAGCGAGCTACGGGCTCAGGGATTCGTGCGCGCTGTGATCGACGGCCACACCGTCGAGCTCGACGATGTGCCGGACCTCGATAAGAAGCGCAAACATGACATCAGCGTGGTGGTCGATCGCATCAAGGTGCGGCCAGATCTGCAACAGCGTCTGGCGGAATCCTTCGAGACCGCACTCAATCTGGCCGATGGCACGGCGATCATCCATTTCATGGACGGCGAGCAGGAGAATCTGGCGTTCTCGTCGCGTTTCGCTTGTCCTATCTGCGGTTATTCGCTATCCGAACTCGAACCGCGGCTATTTTCGTTCAACAACCCAGCCGGCGCCTGTCCGACCTGCGATGGTCTCGGTGTACGCCAGTTTTTCAATCCTGACAAGCTGATCAGCCACCCAGAGTTGTCACTGGCAGAGGGCGCGATCAAGGGCTGGGATCGTCGCAGCATCTACTATTTCAGCCAGCTGCAGGCGGTTGCCGAGCATTATCGATTCACCCTGGACACGCCGTGGAACGAGCTCGCCCGGCACGAGCGAGATCTGGTGCTCAACGGCAGCGGCAAGGACGAGGTCGCGTTCAGCTATGTCAACGATCGGGGCCGTAAGGTGACGCGCGAGCACCCTTTCGAGGGCGTGCTGCCCAATCTCGAGCGGCGCTACCGAGAGACCGAATCGTCGATGGTACGCGACGATCTCTCCAAGTATCTGGCCGTGCACCCTTGTCCGACCTGTGACGGTACTCGTCTCAAGCGTGAAGCCCGTCATGTCTTCATCGATGGCAATAACCTGCCGACCTTGACCCGGATGCCAGTGGGCGAAGCCTGGGAGTATTTTCGCCAGGTGACGTTACCGGGCCGCAAGGGTGAAATTGCCGTCAAGATCGTCCATGAGATCCACGCACGCCTGGAATTTCTGGTCAATGTGGGTCTCGACTACCTGACCCTGGAGCGCAGCGCCGACACGCTTTCCGGCGGCGAAGCCCAGCGTATTCGTCTGGCCAGCCAGATCGGTGCCGGCCTGGTCGGGGTGATGTACATTCTTGATGAGCCCTCGATCGGCCTTCATCAGCGCGACAACGAACGGCTATTGCAAACTCTGATCCGTCTGCGCGATCTGGGCAATACGGTGATCGTAGTCGAGCATGACGAGGATGCGATTCGCGCCGCCGATCATGTGCTGGACATCGGCCCTGGCGCCGGAGTCCATGGCGGTCAGATCGTTGCCCAGGGAACGCCTCACCAGATCGAGACGGCGCCGGACTCGCTGACCGGGCAATATCTCTCCGGAAAACGCCGTATCGAGGTACCGTCTTATAGAATCCCGGTCAATCCGGAGAAGCAGCTTCATCTGCGCGGCGCCAGTGGCAACAATCTGCAGCACGTCGATCTGGCGCTCCCGCTGGGCCTGTTCGTATGCGTGACCGGTGTTTCCGGCTCCGGCAAGTCCACCCTGATCAACTCGACGCTGATGCCGATCGCGGCGCGCGAGCTCAATCGCGCGACCACGCTGACAGCGGCACCCTACCGCAGCATCGAGGGACTCGATCAGCTCGACAAGATCATCGATATCGACCAGAGCCCGATCGGCCGTACACCGCGTTCCAACCCGGCCACCTACACCGGCATCTTCACCCCGATCCGCGAGCTGTTCTCGGGCACCCAGGAAGCTCGTACACGCGGCTACAAGCCAGGACGCTTCAGCTTCAACGTCAAAGGTGGCCGCTGCGAGGCGTGCCAGGGCGAAGGCATGATCAAGGTCGAAATGCATTTTCTGCCGGACATCTACGTGCCCTGCGATGTCTGCAAGGGCAAACGCTACAATCGCGAGACGCTGGAGATTCACTACAAGGGCAAGAGCATCCACGAAGTGCTCGAGATGACCATCGAGGAGGCGCTGGAATTCTTCAGCCCCGTGCCGGCGATCGCACGGCGCTTGCAGACGTTGATGGACGTGGGGCTCTCCTACGTTCGCCTGGGACAAAGTGCGACCACGCTCTCCGGCGGCGAGGCGCAACGCGTCAAGCTTGCACGTGAGCTTGCCAAGCGCGATACCGGGCAGACGCTCTACATTCTCGACGAACCCACCACCGGCCTGCACTTCGAGGATATTCGCCAGCTGCTTGGCGTGCTCCACCGCCTGCGCGATCACGGCAACACCGTGGTGGTGATCGAACACAACCTCGACGTGATCAAGACCGCCGACTGGGTGATCGATCTAGGTCCCGAGGGTGGCTCAGGGGGCGGCCGTATCATTGCCGAGGGCACCCCTGAGCAGGTGGCCTCGCTTGAGCATTCCCACACCGGGCGTTTCCTGGCACCGCTGCTGCCCGAACCCAAAGTCCGCAAGGCGAAGAAACGCGCTTGACGGCTCACGGGCGGCGCCATTCGGCGCTGCCATCGATACTGCGTTCTCATTCTGATATCGCCGGGCTGCGTTGACGGGCCCGGGACTCAACCAACATCCAGCCAGCACCCAGCTAACATCCGACCAAAAAAACCGGCTGCCCAAGTGATTGGGCAGCCGGTTTGTTGTCGTGCGAAAAGCTGAGGGCTTATTCTTCCCCAACAGCTTCTTCTACGACCGGACGATCGACCAGCTCGATGTAGGCCATTGGTGCGTTGTCGCCGGTGCGGAAACCGCACTTCAGCACACGGACGTAGCCGCCCGGGCGATTGACGTAACGCGGACCAAGCTCGTTAAAGAGCTTGCCAACAGCTTCCTTGGAGCGGGTGCGGCTGAACGCCAGACGGCGATTTGCCACGCTATCCTGCTTGGCCAGAGTAATCAGCGGCTCGATATGACGACGCAGCTCCTTGGCTTTCGGCAGGGTAGTCCTGATTACTTCATGCTCGACCAGCGAGATGCACATGTTCTTGAACATGGCGTGCCGATGCGAGCTGGTCCGATTCAGATGACGACCACTCTTACGATGACGCATGATTGCTATTCCTTACCAAACTGGTGATTCGAGTCGGCACGCTGGAAGACAGCACCGGAGACCAAGCTCCGGTGCTATCGTTCTTAGGCTGAAGCCTTGTCGTCTTTCAGACTTGCGGGCGGCCAGCTTTCCAGCCGCATACCCAGCGAAAGACCGCGCGAAGCCAACACGTCCTTGATCTCGTTCAAGGACTTTTTGCCAAGGTTCGGCGTCTTGAGCAGCTCGACTTCCGTGCGCTGAATCAAATCGCCAATGTAGTAAATATTCTCGGCCTTCAAGCAGTTGGCACTGCGAACCGTGAGTTCGAGATCATCCACGGGACGCAGAAGAATCGGATCGATCTGATCTTCTTCCTCTTCGACTTCCTGCTCTCTGTCAGCTTCAAGATCGACAAAGGCGCCCAGCTGTTCCTGAAGAATGGTCGCACTACGACGAATCGCTTCTTCGGGATCCAGGGTGCCGTCAGTTTCGAGATCGATGATCAGCTTATCGAGGTCGGTACGCTGTTCGACGCGAGCCGCTTCCACCGCATAGGAGACCCGGCGAATGGGGCTGAACGTCGCATCCAGCTGCAGACGACCGATAGCGCGAGACTCGTCCTCGTCGGAAAGTCGTGCATCGGCGGGCTCGTAACCGCGACCTCGAACGATCTTCAGCTGCATTTTCAGCTCGCTGCCGTCGTTGAGGTGAGCAATTACATGCTCTGGATTGACGATCTCGACGTCGTGACCAACAGCAATATCGCCTGCAGTCATGACACCGGGACCCTGCTTGTTCAAGGTAAGAACGGCTTCGTCGCGACCGTGCATCTTGATGGCCACGTCTTTGAGATTCAAAAGAATCTCGATAACGTCCTCTTGAACACCATCGATGGCGCTGTACTCATGCAACACGCCTTCGATTTGCGCTTCGACCACGGCGCAGCCGGGCATCGAAGAGAGCAGGATGCGACGCAGAGCATTCCCCAGGGTATGGCCGAAACCACGTTCGAAGGGTTCCAGCACAATCTTTGCATGATGTGCACTGACCTCTTCGACCTTGATGTCGCGGGGACGGAGAAACTCTGTCACTGAACTCTGCATATGAACACCTTCCCAGGCTGCCAAACGAATATCGGTACTCCAGGCTGAAATCGAGCCGCACGGGGCAGCTCGATTCCAGACTTACTTGGAATACAGCTCGACGATCAGGTTTTCGTTGATGTCGGCAGACAGGTCACCGCGTTCCGGGACAGCCTTGAAAGTGCCTTCCATCTTCTTCGAATCGATGTCAATCCACGTCACGTCGCCGCGGTTGGCAGCAATGGACATGGCCTGCGTGATACGGGCCTGGTTCTTGGCCTTTTCACGAACAGAAACGACGTCGCCGGGACGCACCTGATAGGACGCCACGTTGACGGTACGGCCATTGACCATAATCGCCTTGTGGCTGACCAACTGACGCGATTCGTTACGCGTAGAGCCGAAGCCCATACGATAAACCACGTTATCCAGCCGGCATTCCAGCAGCTGCAACAAGGATTCACCGGTTGCCCCTTTCAGGCGAGCGGCTTCCTTGTAGTAGTTACGGAACTGTTTTTCGAGTACGCCGTAGATACGACGCACTTTCTGCTTCTCACGAAGCTGCAAGCCGTAGTCGGAAAGACGCTGACGGCGCTGGCCATGCACACCCGGGATATGCTCGGATTTGCATTTCTTCTCGAAGGGAGTGACACCGCTCTTGAGAAAGAGGTCGGTACCCTCACGACGAGACAGTTTACACTTGGGACCTAGATAACGAGCCATGAGTCTGTCTCCTTAAACGCGGCGTTTCTTCGGCGGACGGCAACCGTTGTGCGGAATCGGCGTCGCGTCAGTAATGCTCTGCACACGGAAGCCGGCGGCATTGAGTGCTCGCACGGCAGACTCACGGCCAGGACCTGGGCCCTTGACCAGCACGTCGACGTTTTTCACACCATACTCGGCTGCAGCAGTCGCTGCACGTTCACTCGCCACTTGAGCTGCGAACGGGGTGCTCTTGCGAGAACCACGAAAACCCGAACCACCGGCAGTAGCCCAAGAAAGCGCATTGCCCTGGCGGTCTGTGATCGTCACGATCGTATTGTTAAAAGAGGCGTGGATATGCGCTACCGCATCCACCACCTGCTTTTTAACCTTTTTTCGGTTACTACGCGGGTTAGCCATGTTGATGCATCCTGATCTTAAACGCCGGAACGTTAATTACTTACGAATCGGTTTACGCGGTCCCTTACGGGTACGCGCATTGGTCTTGGTACGCTGACCACGCAGCGGTAGACCACGACGATGGCGCAGACCACGGTAACAACCCAAGTCCATGAGGCGCTTGATATTCAGCGTCACATCACGGCGAAGGTCGCCTTCTACGGTGTACTTGCCCACTTCGGTACGCAGGAGGTCGAGCTCTTCGCCAGACAGTTCCTGAACCTTGGTGGTCGGTGCGATACCGGCAGCAACGCAAACTGCTTCTGCGCGCGTGCGGCCAATCCCGTAGATGTAGGTCAGCGAGATCGCCGCATGCTTATTGTCCGGGATATTGACGCCTGCAATACGGGCCATCAGCTTACTCCGAATGTTTGAGCGGCTTGCTCGTTAGTCTTCCACAAAGGGCGCAATAGCATACCCCCTGACCTCTCTCAAGGCAAGGGGTATGCCATGGCCCGCTTTTTTACTCACAACGTCAGGATCGAATTAACCCTGACGCTGCTTGTGACGAGGTTCAGTGCAAATTACACGAACCGCGCCATTGCGCCGAATAATCTTGCAGTTACGGCACATTTTCTTTACCGAAGCTCGAACTTTCATCGTTCTCTCCAAATGCTCTATCGCGGAGGCTCAGCGCGTCAGACCGCCGCTACCGTAGCCCTTCAGGTTCGATTTCTTCATCACCGACTCGTACTGGTGTGACATCAGGTGCGACTGAACCTGGGCCATGAAGTCCATGATTACCACGACCACGATCAGCAGCGAAGTGCCCCCGAAGTAGAACGGCACCTGCCAAGCCACCATCAGGAACTGCGGCATCAACGACACCAGCGTGATGTAGAGCGCCCCGAAAAGGGTCAGACGCGTCATCACCTTGTCAACGTAGCGAGCGGTCTGTTCTCCGGGACGAATCCCCGGCAGAAAGGCACCGGACTTCTTCAGGTTGTCAGCGACATCCTTTGGATTGAACACCAACGCCGTATAGAAGAAGCAGAAGAACAGCACTGCCGCAGCGAACAGGATAATGTACAACGGAGCACCCGGAGCAAGCTGCTGAGAAGCGACCTGTAGCCACTCGAACCCATCACTCTGTCCCAGCCACTGACCGATCGAGGCAGGAAACAGCAGAATACTGGACGCGAAGATCGGCGGAATGACACCCGCCATATTGACCTTCAGCGGCAGATAGCTGCTCTGACCCGCATACATCTTGTTGCCAACCTGACGACGCGGATAGTTCACTGTAATGCGGCGTTGACCGCGCTCGATGAACACCACGAACGCGATCGTGGCGACACCCAGAATTGCCAACGCCAGCAGCGGCAGCACGTTCCAGGCCCCGTCATTCCGCGCCAACTCGAACGACTGGCCGATCGCGTTGGGCAGGCCAGCCACGATCCCGGAAAAGATGATCAACGAAATACCGTTACCAATGCCTTTCTCGGTGATCTGCTCGCCCAACCACATCAGAAATACTGCACCGGCCACAAAGGTGACAACAGCGGTGAAGTAGAAACTGATGTCGCCCGAATATGCGACGCCCTGACTGACCAGACCAACTGACATACCGGTTGCCTGGATCAGCGCCAGCAACACCGTGCCGTAGCGCGTGTACTGGTTGATCTTGCGGCGTCCGGCTTCGCCTTCTTTTTTCAGCGCTTCAAGCTGAGGCGATACCGCGGTCAGAAGCTGCATGATGATCGACGCGGAGATATACGGCATGATCCCCAGCGCGAAGATACTCATGCGCTGCAGCGCACCTCCCGAGAACATGTTGAACATGCCCAGGATGGTACCCTGGTTCTCCCGAAACAGGGCAGCCAGCTGGTCAGGATCGATGCCGGGGACGGGGATGTGGGCACCGATGCGGTACACCACGATCGCGATAAAGACGAAACGCAGGCGTGCCCACAGCTCGCTGAGACCACTACCCTTGTTCGCCGGCATGTTTCCTGACTTAGCCATTTAGTCCTCTACCTTGCCACCGGCCGCTTCGATCGCAGCACGCGCACCTTTGGTGACCTTCAGGCCACGCACGGTAACCGCCTTGCTCAACTCGCCGGAAAGAACGACCTTGGCATACTCGGTAGCATTCTTGAGCACGTTGGCCTTCTTCAGGCTGGCGAGATCAGCGACGTCGCCATCGACTTTGCCCAGTTCGGCAAGACGGACTTCTTCGGACACCAGCGACTTGCGCGAAGTGAAACCGAATTTCGGCAGACGACGCTGCAAGGGCATCTGACCGCCCTCGAAGCCCGGCTTGACCGAACCACCAGAGCGCGACTTCAAGCCCTTGTGACCACGGCCACCGGTCTTGCCCAGGCCAGAACCGATACCGCGACCCAGACGCTTTTCAGCGTGCTTGGAACCCGGGGCCGGGCTTAAGCTATTGAGTTTCATGGATTACTCTCCCTCGATTCGAACAAGGTAATTGACCTTGTTGATCATGCCGCGAACGGCGGGGGTGTCTTCCAGCTCGACCGAGTGCCCAATTCGACGCAGACCGAGACCGGTCATTGTCGCCCTGTGCTTCTGCAAAACACCGATAGTGCTGCGGGTCTGAGTGATTTTGATCGTCTGTGCCATGGTCCGTTACCCCGCCAGCTCTTCGACAGACAGGCCGCGCTTGGCGGCGATGTCATCCCGAGATTGCATGGATTCGAGCCCTTTGATCGTGGCACGAACCACGTTCACCGGGTTGGTGGAGCCGTAGCACTTGGCCAGCACGTCATGCACGCCGGCCAGTTCGAGCACGGAACGCATGGCACCACCGGCGATGATGCCGGTACCTTCGGAAGCCGGCTGCATGTAGACCTTGGACGCACCGTGACGGGAGCGCACAGGGTACTGTAGCGTGCTGCCGCTGAGGCTGACCTTGATCATGTTGCGGCGAGCCTGATCCATGGCTTTCTGGATCGCGACCGGCACTTCACGTGCCTTGCCACGACCGAAGCCAACCCGGCCATTGCCATCGCCAACGACGGTCAGCGCGGTGAAACCGAAGATACGGCCACCCTTGACCACCTTGGCGACGCGGTTGACCTGCACCAACTTCTCTTGCAGATCTCCGCCCTTCTGTTCGTTATTCGCCATCGTTAAACCCTTTAGAATTGCAGACCGCCTTCGCGTGCGGCATCAGCCAACGCCTTGACACGCCCGTGATAACGAAACCCGGCGCGGTCGAAGGCGACCTGAGAGATGCCGGCATCCTTGGCGCGCTCGGCAATCAGAGCACCCACACTGGCAGCCGCATCGGCGTTGCCCGTGGCACCTTCGCGCAAGCTTTTGTCCAGCGTGGAAGCGCTGGCCAGAACCTTGCCGCCGTCCGGTGAAATGATCTGCGCATAGATGTGTCGCGGGGTGCGGTTGACGCACAGGCGAAACACACCCAAGTCGCGGATCTTGGCACGGGCGCGGCGGGCACGACGGAGACGAGATTCTTTCTTCGCGTTCATAACCCTGCCTTACTTCTTCTTGGCTTCTTTGCGGCGGACACGTTCGTCGCTGTACCGAACCCCTTTGCCCTTGTAGGGCTCCGGCGGACGGAACGCACGAATTTCCGCTGCCACCTGACCGAGTTTCTGCTTGTCCGCGCTTTTCAGCACGATCACGGTGTTCTTGGGCGTTTCCGCCGTGACACCTTCAGGCAGCGTATAGTCGATCGGATGTGAGAAACCGAGTGTTAGGTTCAGCGTCTTGCCACTAGCCTGGGCACGATAGCCGACGCCATTGATTTCCAGCGACCGAGTAAAACCCTCGGAAGCGCCGGTGACCATGTTCTGGACCAGGGCACGACTCGTGCCGACCATGGCCCATGTTTTCGCCTGTTCGCTCGGGGCGAAAACCAACTGGCCGTCTTCCTGAGTGATCTTCACGTCGGGATGCACGGTCAGTTCAAGCGTGCCCTGGCTGCCCTTGACGGACAGCTGATCGCCATCGATTTTCACATCGACGCCGCTGGGCAGTTTAACCGGATACTTGGCTACGCGAGACATTACTCACTCCTAGAATACGGTGCAGATGACTTCACCACCGACACCCGCCTGGCGTGCAGCACGATCGGTCATGACACCTTGAGAGGTGGTGACGATCGCCACACCCAGACCGTCCGCGATCTTGGGCAGTTCACTCTTGCCCTTATAGATCCGCAGTGACGGCTTGGACATACGCTGGAGGTGCTCGATGACTGGCTTGCCCTCGAAGTACTTGAGGGTCACGGTCAGTTCGGGTTTAACACCTTCAGTGACCTTAGCATCAGTGATGTAGCCTTCCTGCTTGAGTACGCGGGCCACTTCAACCTTGAGCTTCGAAGACGGCATGCTAACCGTCTCCTTGGTGGCCATCTGCGCATTGCGGATACGAGTACACATATCCGCCAGAGTATCTTGCATGCTCATTACATTGCGCTCCTGAATTCCTCGACGTAGCTTACCAACTGGACTTCTTCAGTCCAGGGACATCGCCACGCATGGCAGCTTCGCGCAGCTTGTTACGGGCCAGTCCGAACTTGTTGTAGTAACCGTGCGGACGACCAGTAATGCGGCAGCGGTTGCGCCGACGGACCTGACTGGAATCCCGCGGCAACTGTTGCAGCTTCAGCTGAGCGTCGAAGCGCTCTTCATCAGAAGCGTTGACGTCATGAATGACGGTTTTCAGCGCGGTACGCTTGGCGGCGTATTTGTCGACCAGCTTCGCGCGCTTGAGCTCACGCTCAATCATGCTTTTCTTTGCCATGAATCCACCCTTATTGCTTGAACGGGAAGTTCAGCGCGCTGAGTAGCGCACGACCTTCGTCGTCGGTGATGGCGCTGGTCGTGATGGTGACATCCAGACCCCGAATCCGATCGATCTTATCATATTCGATCTCCGGAAAGATGATCTGCTCCCGTACGCCCATGGAGTAGTTGCCACGACCGTCGAAGGATTTCGGGTTCAGACCGCGAAAGTCACGTACGCGAGGAATCGCGATATTGACCAGACGATCCAGAAATTCCCACATCCGCTCGCGGCGCAGCGTCACCTTGACGCCGATTGGCCAGCCTTCGCGGACTTTAAAGCCTGCGATGGACTTGCGCGCCTTGGTCACTACCGGCTTCTGACCAGAGAGTTTCTCCAGATCGCCGACAGCGTTGTCGATCAGCTTTTTATCACTGGTCGCTTCACCGATGCCCATGTTCAGGGTCACTTTAGTGATCCGGGGCACCTGCATAACGTTGGCATAGCTGAACTGCTCTTTGAGCTGAGCCATGACCTCGTTTTGATAACGTTCTTTCAAGTTCGCCATTTTGCTACCCGACTCGCGTTAGGCGTCGATCTGCTTCTGCGTCGACTTGTAGATACGGACCTTGGTACCGTCTTCCTGCAGCTGGAAGCCGACGCGATCCGCTTTGCCGGTCTCCGCATTGAAGATCGCCACGTTAGACGCATGGATCGGAGCCTCTCGCTCGACGATACCCCCCGGGTTGCCAGCCATAGGATTGGGCTTGGTGTGGCGTTTGATCATGTTCACGCCCGAAACGACATAACGATCGTTCTCGAGAACGCGCTTGATCGTGCCACGCTTACCCTTGTCCTTGCCGGCGATGACGATGACTTCGTCGTCACGTTTGATCTTGTGCATATCCGCCTCGCTCCTTACAGCACTTCGGGCGCCAAGGAAATGATCTTCATGAACTTCTCATTACGCAGTTCACGAGTTACCGGTCCGAAGATACGGGTGCCGATCGGCTGCTCGTTGGTATTATTCAACAGAACCGCCGCATTTCCGTCGAAGCGAATCAGCGAACCGTCGTTACGACGGACACCGCTACGCGTACGCACGACCACCGCCTTGAGGACCTGGCCTTTCTTGACCTTGCCCCGCGGGATGGCTTCTTTGACCGTTACTTTAATGACATCGCCAACGCGAGCGTAGCGGCGGTGTGAACCGCCCAGCACCTTGATGCACTGCACCCGGCGCGCGCCGCTGTTGTCCGCGACATCCAGCATTGTCTGAGTCTGAATCATTGGTTTTCTCCAAACCTAATCTGACTGCACTGGTTCAGAAGGCGCCTGTCGGGCTCAGCCCTTGGCCTGCTCGACCACCTCAACCAACGTCCAGGCCTTCTTCTTGGACAGCGGACGGCATTCCTGAATGGAAACCATATCGCCGTGCCTGGCCTGATTCGTTTCGTCGTGGGCATGCAGCTTGGTAGAGCGCTTCATGTACTTGCCGTAGATCGGATGACGCTCACGGCGCTCGATCAATACGACAATCGATTTTTCCATCTTGTCGCTCACCACCCTGCCTGTGAGCGTACGTGCTTTGCTTGCTTCAGCCATCATTGGTCACCTGACTTCTGGTTGAGCACAGTCTTGACGCGAGCAATGTCGCGACGAACCTGCTTCAGCAGATGCGTCTGGCTCAGCTGGCCGGTGGCCTTCTGCATGCGCAGGTTGAACTGCTCACGAAGCAGCTCGAAAAGCTGCTCCTGCAGCGCATCGACTGACTTTTCACGCATTTCGTTGGCTTTCATCACATCACCGTCCGTTTCACAAAGGTGGTGGAGATGGGCATTTTCTGGGCCGCCAGAGAGAAGGCTTCACGCGCCAACTCTTCAGACACGCCTTCAATTTCGTAGAGCACCCTGCCCGGCTGGATCTGGGCTACCCAGTACTCGACGGAACCCTTACCTTTACCCATACGCACCTCGAGAGGCTTGTTGGTAATCGGCTTGTCCGGGAATACTCGGATCCAGATCTTGCCACCACGCTTGACGTGACGGGTAATGGCACGACGGCCCGCTTCGATCTGACGTGCGGTGATACGGCCGCGATCGGTAGCTTTGAGACCGAAGTCCCCGAAGCTCACCTTGCTGCCGCGGTGCGCCAGGCCGCGGTTACGACCTTTCTGCACCTTGCGAAACTTTGTACGCTTGGGTTGCAACATCGATCAGTCTCCCCTTACCTGGAACCTTTCTTCTTCGATGCAGGTGCCTGAGCCTGTTGCTTCTGCTTGGCACGCACCTCTTCGATGCCCCCGAGGATTTCGCCCTTGAAGACCCAAACCTTGACGCCGATAACGCCGTAGGTGGTGTGGGCTTCATATGTGGCGTAATCGATATCGGCACGCAACGTATGAAGCGGTACACGACCTTCGCGATACCATTCCGTACGTGCGATCTCGGCACCCCCCAGACGACCGGAGAGCTGCACCTTGAAACCGCCGGCACCCAGACGCATGGCGTTCTGAACGGCGCGTTTCATGGCACGACGGAACATCACGCGACGTTCGAGCTGACCGGCAATATTCTGCGCGACCAGGGCGGCGTCGAGTTCCGGCTTGCGGACTTCTTCGATGTTGACGTGTACCGGCACACCCATCATGCGGGTGACTTCCTGACGCAGACGATCGACATCCTCACCCTTCTTGCCAATCACGATGCCCGGACGGGCGGTGTGAATGGTAATGCGGGCGTTGTTGGCCGGACGTTCGATAGTAATGCGGCTCACGGAAGCGTTCTTCAAACGCTGCTCGAGATAGCGACGCACTTCCAGATCGCTGTTCAGCTTGTCGGCATAGGCACCACGCTCGGCATACCATACCGAGGTGTGATCCTTGACGATGCCCAGTCGGATTCCGACTGGATTGACTTTCTGACCCATCTGGTCGACTCCTACTTCTCGGCTACCTTGACGGTGATGTGGCAGGTGCGCTTCAGAATGCGATCCGCACGGCCTTTGGCGCGCGGTTGAATGCGCTTGAG
>Ga0207878_100326_pt1 | contig 21535 bp, 20 predicted proteins | sample LinPmetageLP41_FD_184053 | JGI IMG/M metagenome (GOLD analysis project Ga0207878, IMG submission 184053) | Marine viral communities from the Pacific Ocean - LP-41 (SPAdes) | ecosystem: Environmental > Aquatic > Marine > Oceanic | place: Pacific Ocean | collected 2010-08-27 | reverse complement strand
TGACCAGCGTCTCGCAGGCGACGCGGGCCTGCTTGTCGCGGGCGATGATGGCATCCAGAACCGCGTCGGAAATCTGATCGGCGATCTTGTCCGGATGACCTTCGGACACGGATTCGGAGGTAAACAGAGAGTATTCGCTCATTATTGCTTCCAGGCTTGACATGAAAAAATGTTAATGAATTCAGCTGACTCTTTGGTAGCCACCGAGGACTCCCTGTTTACTGAGCACCCACTGCCAAAGCTGGATGTCCCTGGCGCGAAAAGCACCAGCACAGCTCAACAGGTAATAACGCCACATGCGATAGAAGCGTTCGCCGTAGGCATCGGAAAACTTATGCCAGTTCGCCTCGAAATTCGCGTGCCAAGCCATCAGGGTCTTGTCGTAATCCGCGCCAAAATTATGCAGGTCTTCAACGATAAATCGCTTCTCGACGGCATCGGCAACATGCCCTAGCGCCGGCAGCGCACCATTGGGAAAAATGTAGCGATCAATCCACGGGTCCGGCGTTGACGATCTGATGTTTTTCCCAATAGTGTGCAGTAGGAATAGTCCGTCATCCTTCAGGCATCGTTTTGCGACATCCATAAATTCACTGTAGTTCTTGTGCCCGACATGCTCGAACATGCCGATACTGACGATGCGATCGAACTGCTCGGTCTCTTCACGATAATCCTTCAACCGGAACTCGACCGGCAACCCCTGCGCCATCATCTTCTTGCCGTATTCCGTCTGTTCACGGGAGATCGTCAGTCCAACGCACTCGACGCCGTAATGCTCAGCCGCGTAGGCCATGAAGCTGCCCCAACCACAACCGATATCCAACACTCGCATACCGGGTTCCAGGCCCATTTTGCGACAGACCAGATCCAGTTTGGCTTCCTGAGCTTCATCGAGATTCGCCGCGTCTTTCCAGTAGCCACAGGTATAAGTCATCCGCGCATCGAGCATCGCAGCGTAGAACTCGTTACCCAGGTCATAATGCTTTTCGCCAACCTGAAATGCCCGCTTTGCCGTCTGGAGATTGACGAATCGCGATTTGACATGATGCAAAAGCAGCTTATGCGGCTTGATTTGATCGGTAATATCGTCACGCAGCAAACGGAAGAAAAATTCATCCAGATGCTCTGCATCCCAGGCACCATCCATATAGGCCTCGCCCAGGCCAAGATTGCCTTTGGCCAAAGCTTGATCGATGACGCCACGGGCGTTGAATCGAATGTCCCAGGGACGCGTACCGTTGACGTCGATGTCGGCTTTTTTCAGAAGCTCGGCAACGAATCGGTGCGATGAAGAGCTCTCGTCAAAAAAAGTCGTTTTGGAAGATGTTGAATTGGGGGCAACCACTCTGAGTTCCTTTGCCAGCACTATGAATTCTTGGAAAGATCACCTTTTCTGCTTGAGGACTAACAGTTAGGGAGATTCTTGACCACGACAGCCTCCTTGGAGGATTCGGCCGCACCACGATCGTGATACGGCCCATTTATAGTTAACGAAGTATCAATAGCGGGATGGTGGCTTTCCTGAGCATTTCGCTGGTTGTGCTCCCGACGAGAAGATGCCTGACCCGAGAATGGCCATAGGCACCCATCACCAGCATGTCGATATCATGTTCGTCCTGATACTGATGCAACGTCGCCTCGACATCGCCGGCCCGAATGGCACCCTCAGCGGAGTGTCCCGCCTCTCGGAGTATCTTGAGTGCCCAGTCGAGCTGATAGTGATTATCGCCCGTATCAGCGCCGACAATGACGACATGCACACAGACACCCGCGAACAATGGGCTCTTGGCAAGGATCTCGATGCCCTTGCGGGTGGTCTTGCTGCCGTCGAAGGCGACCATGATGTTCTCAGGAGCCTTGAAGCTTTCAGACACCATCAGCACCGGGTGATGCAGCGATCGCACCACGCGCTCCAGATTGGATCCCAAGTGCTCGACGGCCTGATGAGCGGACTCGCCACGCTTGCCGATCACCAGAAGCCGGGTCTCGCCCTGTATCTCCTCCAGCGTTTCGACCAGCGTCCCGTTGCGTTGACGGGTCGTCGGTTCACGCGCTCCGGCTGTCTCGGCGCGCGCCTTGGCCGCCTTGAGGACGATCCGCCCCTGCTCCTGAGCCAGCTTGGCTCGCTTTTCGTCGAGTCCGGAAAGCTCTTCGAGAAGATGCTCCCGCGACCCCAGACCGATGTTGCCGGACAGATCGGCCTCCGCCGTTTGCGGATGATTGTCGACGACGTGGAGGAAAACCAGGGGCGAATTCAGCGCCTGACTCGCCCAGGCGGCGTAGTCACAGACCCCCTCGGAGAATTTCGATCCATCAATCGCGGCTACTACATTATCAGTCATGGCTAGCGTGCTCTTTTCGAGTCATCAATGTGCAACCACCAACGCCGACTTCCCGGCTGCGGTTACGCCCCGGTCTTAGATTATCTCAGTGTCCACCCATGAGCTTCTCTACTGCTTTAGGATCGTCGTGAATCGCATACTTGTCGACGACCGTAGCACTGGCCTCGCTGAGCCCGACCAGTTCCACCTCGGTTCCTTCGCGACGGAACTTGATCACGATCCGGTCGAGAGCCTGAACCGCAGTGATATCCCAGAAGTGAGCGGCGGAGAGGTCAATGGTGACCTTCTCGATGCTTTCCTTGAAGTCGAAGGCGCCGGTGAATTTCCCCGAGGAAGCAAAGAACACCTGACCGACCACCTTGTAGATACGCCGATCGCCCTCGTCCACCTGTTCACTACCCACATACAGGATGTTGCCGACCTTGTTGGCGAAGAACAGTGCCGCCAGCAGTACACCGACGAAGACACCGATCGCCAGGTTGTCCGTACCGACCGTCACGGCCACCGTCGCCAGCATGACGATATTGGTACTCAACGGATGCTTCTTCAGATCGCGAATGGATTCCCAGCTGAAGGTACCGATGGAGACCATGATCATGACCGCCACAAGTGCTGCCATGGGGATCTGCGATACCCAATCGGCCAGGAATACGACCATCAGCAGCAGCGCGACACCGGCGATTAACGTCGACATGCGTCGGCGGCCGCCGGACTTGATGTTGATGACCGACTGACCAATCATCGCGCAACCCGCCATGCCGCCAATTAGACCCGAGCCGATGTTGGCGATCCCCTGGCCTTTGCACTCACGATTCTTGTCGCTCTTGGTATCGGTCAGATCATCGATGATCGTCGAGGTCATCATCGATTCGAGCAGACCGACGACGGTCAGCATTACCGAATAGGGCAGGACGATAAGGAGCGTTTCGAGGTTCAGCGGAACATCAGGCCACAGGAAGATCGGCAGGCTATCCGGCAATTGACCCATGTCGCCGACGCTTCGGATATCCATCCCCGTTGTCATGTAGACGATCGTCAGCACTACGATACAGATAAGAGGCGACGGAACCGCTTTGCCGATGACAGGGAGGTAGGGGAAGCCGTAAATGATGACGAGCCCAGCCGCCGTCATGGCGTAGACGTGCCAGGTCACATCGGTCAGCTCTGGCAACTGTGCCAGGAAGATCAGGATCGCCAATGCGTTGACAAAGCCGGTCACTACGGAGCGCGAAACGAAGCGCATCAGATTCGCGAGTTTTAGATAGCCCGCAAGGATCTGAAGAACCCCTGTCAGCAGCGTCGCGGCGAGCAGATACTCGAGGCCATAATCCTTGACCAGGGTCACCATGAGCAGCGCCATGGCACCGGTCGCACCGGAAATCATCCCCGAGCGACCGCCAGCGAACGCAATGACGACGCAGATCGCGAATGACGCGTAGAGCCCGACCTTGGGGTCGACACCCGCGATGATGGAGAAGGCAATGGCTTCGGGAATCAGCGCGAGGGCAACGACGAGGCCGGCGAGTGTGTCTCCCTTCAAGTTGGAAAACCAACTATGTTTTATCTTTTCGTACATGCAACGATCCGTAGGGGTGGATAAGTGGCTATTAATTTTTAAGCACAAAAAACCGTCGCATAATCGGAAATTACGCGTCAAAGTCAGTTGCTGCTGAGAGGGATGCGAAACGACGCCTAGGGAGACGCAGTAACGCCACGAGGGAAATTTCCTGAGGATAGGAAGTTCAGCTCGTGAAAGAGGGGGTCTTAGGGCGGAGTCGTCAGCCCGAACAGCATTGTTATCATACGGATCGTCTCTGTGTCGTTGATTAGCGCAGCAGATCAGGTGTGTCGGGTACAAACATCGCAAAACAGTATAATGCAATGAGCCGTTGGTTGCACCCGCTCTGGCAGATCACCGCCGCCGAACCGCCCACCGCGGCGCCGAGGGTAATCGTCTCGAGGGTTTCATGAATGGCTTGCTGGCACGGCAACCACTCGCAACGCCATTGCATCAAAAATGCTGATTATATACATCAGGACACATGGATTGCGTTATCCCGCATGCTGCTGATGAGCCTCTAGGGTTGGCTCAGCTGGTTCACGGAAATGATGCCATTGCTCCAGATCATTTCCATGTGTGCGGACTGGACGATGGAGTAGACGGCTTTTGGTGACATGAGGCCCCAGCAAAGAGCCCCTGGGTGCCTTACGGATTGGTACCTTAGTCCCGGTAGCCCCTGCTGCTTGATCGCGCCCCCCAGCGGGCGACTGGCAATGTAATCGCTGGGCGAGAAGATACGATCGCTCACCGGTAGCTGGCAGACATCGATCAGCTCAGCTTCCGAGAATTCGCAGACCAGACCACAAAAAACAAATCTTTCGAATCTCAGGTCGGGAACATTACTCCAGTAAGCGGCTTGGTGATAGCACACCTCGGCGATGGCAGCGTCCATCGTTTCGGCCAGGTAAAGGACACCGAATCGCCCATCGCTGAAGCGTGATCCGTCAGAGTAGTGTTAGAGAAATCCGGCGCGACGCTATAAAAACAAGATCAAGGCGCTAATCTACGTAGACAATCTACGCAAAACGAAAAAACCGCCTCCAAGGGCGGTTTTCTACAAGGCCAAAAGCCTTTTAAATCAATCTATCAATCTCTAAGCTCTGGTGCCGACACCAGGAGTCGAACCCGGGACCTACTGATTACAAGTCAGTTGCTCTACCAACTGAGCTATGTCGGCAAGCATAGAGACGCTAGCGATGGCTGGGGTAGCAGGATTCGAACCTGCGCATGCCGATACCAAAAACCGGTGCCTTACCACTTGGCGATACCCCAGCATTGATGGTGGCCAGAGACGGAATCGAACCGCCGACACGGGGATTTTCAATCCCCTGCTCTACCGACTGAGCTATCTGGCCTTCGCCAACGGGGACGCATTTAACCAGCAAGCCGTTTTGGGGTCAAGCCTTTTTATTTCAAAAAGATGAGATCCTTTCACGGCGCCGAAAAATCACTGGCTGGGCGGTACGTAGCCCTCGGCGTGATCGGTTTCTTCGTTGTCGAAAAAGTGGTTCATCTGGGTCATCAGATACTCGCGGGCCTGCGGGTCCAGCATGTTGAGATGCTTCTCGTTGATCAGCCGGGTCTGCTGCGCTTGCCACTCCTCCCAGGCGCGTTTGGAAACCGTCTGCTGGATCTCCTGGCCCTTGGGGCCGGGTAACGGCGGAAATGCCAGAGCTTCGAGCTCCTGCTGGTACTTACGGCAGAATACGGTCTGCGCCATGAAAACCTCCTGTCATGCGTCGAGTGTGTGGGTCTGAGCCAGAGTCGCCAACAGGGCCTTGATCGGTGCCGCCAGACCGACGTTGCCGGGTTTGGCTGGATCGACCCATTGCTGATTCGATTCGGCCACGCCAGTGACGTCGTTGTGGTCCGGAAGCCGCGCCGGTCGAGGCGTGATCTCCAGCCGGAAATGGGTAAACGTGTGGATGAACGGCCGCCATGCAGATTCGAGGTGGACGCCCCGGCAGTGCCGTTCCAGCCACTCATGCAGCTCGCTCTCACCATCGAACTGCGGAAAGCCCCACAGGCCGCCCCACAGGCCGCTGGGCGGGCGTTGTTCAAGCAGCACCCGACCCGTGTCGTCTCGCAACAGTAACATCTGGGTCTGGCGCGTCGGCAACTCACGCCTGGGTTTGGAACCCGGATAGCGGCGCTCTTCGCCCTGGGCGTGCGCCACGCAGACATCCTGGAACGGGCACAGCAGGCAGCTCGGCTTACCGCGCGTGCAGATCATGGCGCCGAGATCCATCATCGCCTGGGTGTAGTCAGGCAGTCGCTCCCCGGGGGTATAGCACTCCGCCAGCTCCCATAACCGGGTCAGTACGTCACTCTTTCCGGGCCAACCGTCCACCGCGTGCAGGCGAGCCAGCACGCGTTTGACATTGCCGTCGAGAATCGCGGCACGCTGCCCGGTACTGATACTGACGATCGCGCCAGCCGTGGAGCGGCCGATTCCCGGCAGTGCGGTCATCGCCTCGAGATCGTGGGTCGGGAACTCGCCACCATGCTCGTCCACGATGACCTTGGCGGCCTGGTGCAGATTACGCGCACGAGCATAGTAGCCGAGCCCGGTCCACAGGTGCAGCACGTCGTCCTGGGGCGCTTGAGCCAGCGCCTGAACGTCCGGGAAGCGCGCCATGAAACGTTCGAAATAGGGAATGACGGTCGTGACCTGGGTCTGCTGCAGCATGATCTCCGAGACCCAGACCCGATAAGCCGTCTTGTCGTACTGCCACGGCAACGACTTGCGGCCGTGCGCGTCGAACCAGTCGAATACGCGCTGGCGAAAGGCCACGGCCGAGAGCGCTATTTCTGCCAAACGACACCTCTGCAGGATGGTGGGCTCAGTTCAGGATAACGAGACCCGACGAAAATCATGATGATGAAACCGGATCGAATGAAACGGTTTGCAGACGGACGAGAAATCACAGCCGGACAGCGGATGAAACGGCGCCGACATTGCGTCGGCGCCGAGACTGGCCTTGGGCCGGGTTTACTGGAATAGATCGCGAATCTTGTTGCCGAGCTTGTCGGCCGCGCCCTCTCCCAGCTTGTCGTCGATCTTCTGGCGGGTGTTGTCGTCTAGCTGCTTGTTCAGCTCCTCGTCGACGCGTTCGCCGGCCTTGCGCTTGGCCTCGTCCTTGGCGAGCTCGCCGAGCGAGCTCTGGAACGCCTCGCGATCGAAGCCGCACCACTGGCCCGGCGCGTCGTTCAGATTGCCCTGGCAGCGGATCGGGAAGTCGATCTTGGCCAGCCGCGGATTGACCCCGCAAGCGGACTCGTCGGCAGTGTCGGTAAAGCGTGCCGCGGCGCGGTAGTCGAGACGATTAGTCACCAGGTTGACGTCGCCTTTGCCGGTCACGTCGATACCCGGAATGGCAATGTCGAGATCGCTGTTGTGCACCACGCCGTTGTCGATCGTCACGCTGGCCTGCAGACGGTCGAACGCGGTGTCGGCACTCCATTCACGGCTCGATTCACGTCCTTCCAAGGCTGCCACTGCCGTACACAGCTGACGTGACACGTTGACGTCGAGCATGGCGCCGTTGTCGATTCGCAGCGCGGCCTGACCGTCGAGGTTCTGCTTGAGCCCTTCGGCAGTGTTGGTGCGCGAATCGAAGTCGCCCTGCAGGTTGAGTTTGCCGCGCAACGGCGAGGTCTTGCCGCTGAAATCCTGATACAGCGGCGCGATATTGACGCTGTTCATGCGTTCGGTGAAGGAGAGCCTGATTGGCGGCTGACGCAGGTCGAGTGCGCTGGAAGCCTGCAACGAGCCGTCGTAGAGGCTGGCGCTGAGGGAATCGATGCGCTGGCGTCCACCGCTGCCGCTGGTGGTCAGTTCGACGCCGCTCAGGTCGAGACCCTTGACCTTGAGAGAATCGAACGTCAGGTGCCCTTCCTGCTCGAGTCCGACCAGCCAATCGACCGGAAGCAACTCAGCGCCTTCGGCCGCTGCCAGTGCTGGCGCGATGCCGAGCGTCGAAAGCCAGGCGGTGTCCTTGCTATCGTCCCCCTGCGCACCGTTGCCGGCGTCCTGCGCCCGCGGTGCCAGATAACGGTCCAGATCGAGCTTGTCCCCGGCAAGGTCGAAATTCAGCGCCTGGCCGTCGAACGCGGCGCCCAGCGAGCCACGCAGCTGCGTGTCGTCCAGTGTCATCTGCAGGTCGTCGAAATCGATCTGCTGCGCGTCACCGGAAAACGGCCCGCTCATCGAGAACGCGGTAAGTACCTTATCGTCGGCGCTGTTCACGTCGACGCCGAATCGGGTCAGCCAGTCCCGAATCGATAGCGGCGCCAACTCCATTCGTCCCTGGTAGCGAGGCGCGTCGTCCAACTGCGTGACATTGACGCTACCACTGAGATCCAGACCATCGTCGCCGCTCAGGGAGACGTCGTTGAGCGTGGCGGTCTGCGCTTGGAGATCGGCCACGGCATCGCCCTGCAGGTCCAGCGACAGCGGCGTTTCCTGCATGGCGGTATGGTAGAACGAAACGCCGAGCTTGATCCCGTCGGCGCGGTACTGCTTGGCCTGGGTATCGGCGACCAGTGTGGCGACCTTCAGGTTGAGCGTCTGCGCCTGCTCGGCCAGCGCCGGCATCCGGGCCTTGCCGTTGAGCGTCACGTTCTCGAAAGTGTAGCGCTTGGCACCGAGATCCATGCGCATCTGGCTCTTGAACTGCACATTGCCGTTGACGTCCGGCTGACGGCCGTCGACATCGAAGGAGAGCTGCACCGGAAACGACGATTGCGGGCTGACGTGGCTGCTCTGCAGGTCGAGGTTGGCAAGGGTGATATCCAGCGGCTTCTGGCGGTCGACGTAATTCACCTGGCTGTTGGTTACCTTGATGCTGGCGATATCGAACGCTACCGGCTGATCATCACCCTGCTTCAGTCCGGGGCCTTTTTTCTCTGGCTTGTTCGCAGGCGCGGGCTTTTCCGTCTGCGCTGTTTTCTCTTTCTCCGCCGGCGCTACGCTCGTCGAACCGCCAGCGTTCGGTGGCAACTGATCGCCGTTGTCGTTCTCGGCCAGCCGATCCAGCAGCACCTGCCAGTTGCCCTGGCCCTGCGCGTCGCGAGCCAGATTGAGACGCATGCCATCGAGGATCAGACCGTCGATCGAGACGTCTCCGGTCAATAGCGGCGTGAAGGCCACGCTAATTTCAGCATTGGCGAAGCCGACGAAGGGCGCGTCGTCCGGGGACTGCGCGGGAAGCCAGGCTTCGGCGTCCTTGACGGTGACACCGATGCGCGGATAGAAAGACCACGACAACGGCCCGTCGAGACGCAGCTCGAGGCCGCTTTGATTGCGAACCGCCTCGATCAGGCGTGGTTTGAGGTCGTTCGGGTCAAAGAACGTGGTGATATAGACCACCGCCACCACGACAAGAATCCCCAGCACACCGACTACCGCCAGCAGTGCTCTGAAAAATCCTTTCATTCGACTTCTCCATCTGCGGTGACATCGGTACACGCCAGCGAACGGGATTGTGAAACAGCTGGTCTGTAGAATAACGGGGCCGTGAACAACAGGTCGTTGAACGACCGGACGGGCCTTGAGAACGAATTGATGACAGCCGCCCGATAAACACCGCCATTGTAGCGGATGCGGGGCCCGATTCACTATAATGGCGGATTCTCGCCAACCGCACTGGGAGACTCACCACGCATGTCCGAGCGCATTGCCACGGTGTCACGCAACACCAACGAGACCCAGATCACGGTCACGGTAAACCTGGACGGCAGCGGCCGTCTGGATTGCCAAACCGGGGTTCCCTTCCTCGATCACATGCTGGACCAGGTGGCTCGCCACGGCATGCTCGATCTGACGATCGATGCCAAGGGTGACCTCGAGATAGACGAACACCATACCGTCGAGGATCTCGGCATCACCCTGGGCCAGGCATTCGCTCAGGCGATCGGCGACAAGCGTGGCATCCGTCGTTACGGCCATGCCTACGTGCCGTTGGACGAGTCGCTATCCCGGGTGGTGATCGATTTTTCCGGCCGCTCCGGCCTGTTCATGGATGTCGAATTCACCCGCGCGACCATCGGCCGGCTGGATACCCAATTGTTCTGGGAGTTCTTCCAGGGCTTCGTCAATCACGCCCAGGTCACGCTGCATATCGACAATCTTAAGGGCTTCAATGCCCACCATCAGGCGGAAACCATCTTCAAGGCGTTCGGTCGCGCGCTGCGCGCCGCGGTCGAGGAAGATCCGCGCATGGCGGGCCAGATGCCGTCGACCAAAGGCAGCCTGTGATACCGTTCAGCGTCATCACCGACTCAGCGAGGAAACCGCAATGACGATCGCCGTGATCGATTACGGAATGGGCAACCTGCACTCCGTGGCCAAGGCGCTCGAGCACGTCACCCATGAAAACGTCATGGTGACCCGCGATCCGCGTTCGATTCGCGGTGCCTCGCGCCTGGTGCTGCCCGGTCAGGGCGCGATCCGCGACTGCATGGGCGAACTGCAGCGCACCGAACTCGAAGGCCTGGTCAAGGATCTGCTCGAGGAACAGGCAAAACCGCTCTTGGGTATCTGCGTCGGCCAGCAGATGCTGTTCGATCGCAGCGAAGAGAACGGCGGCGTCGATTGCCTGAGCTTTCTACCCGGCCGCGTGCGCCATTTCGGCCATAAGCTGACTACGCCCGAGGGCGAGCGCCTCAAGGTGCCGCACATGGGCTGGAATCGCGTGGCCCAGCGCCATGGTCACCCGCTGTGGAACGGCATCGAAGACGGCGCGCGGTTCTACTTCGTGCATAGCTACTACGTCGAAGCCGACAATGACGACGATATCTTCGGTACCACCGACTACGCCAGTGTTGACGCCCACGTGGCCACCGGTCGCGGTACCGTGTTCGCGGTCCAGTTCCATCCGGAGAAGAGCGCCAAGGACGGTTTGCAGTTGCTGGAAAATTTCGTCAACTGGGCGCCCTAACCCACTCAAAGGATTCGAAACCATGCTGGTGATTCCCGCCATCGATCTCAAGGACGGCCAGTGCGTGCGCCTCAAGCAGGGCCGCATGGATGACGCGACCTCCTACGGAGACGATCCGGTCGCGATGGCCGCACGCTGGGTCGAAGCTGGTGCGCGCCGATTGCACCTGGTCGACCTTAACGGCGCCTTCGAGGGCAAGCCGGTCAACGGTCAAGCCGTTACCGCCATCGCCCGCGCCTTCCCGGATCTGCCGATCCAGATCGGCGGCGGCATTCGCAGCTTTGATACCATCGAGCACTATCTCGCCGCCGGGGTCAGCTACGTGATCATCGGCACCAAGGCGGTCAAGGAACCGGATTTCGTTGGCGAGATGTGCCGCCGGTTTCCGGGCCATGTGATCGTTGGCCTGGATGCCCGCGATGGTTTCGTCGCCACCGATGGCTGGGCCGAAGTCTCGACGGTCAAGGCCGTGGATCTGGCCAGGCGTTTCCGCGATGACGGCGTCTCCTCGATCGTCTACACCGACATCGCCCGCGACGGCATGATGCAGGGCGTCAACGTCGAGGCAACCGCCCAGCTCGCCCGCGACGGCGGCCTGCCGGTGATCGCCTCCGGCGGGGTGACCGACCTGGAGGATATCCGTGCGCTGGCCAAGGTTGCCGACAGCGGCATCATCGGCGCCATTACCGGCCGTGCCATCTACGAAGGCTCGCTCGATGTCGCCGAGGCCCAGGCGCTGAGTGATTCCATTCAGGGTGATTCGATGCGGGGCGATCGGATCGATACCCAAGGAGCTCGCTCATGACACTGGCCAAGCGCATCATCCCCTGCCTGGACGTTGACGCCGGTCGCGTGGTCAAGGGGGTCAATTTCGTCGGAATCCGTGATGCCGGCGATCCGGTCGAGATCGCCAAGCGCTATAACCAGCAGGGCGCCGACGAGATCACCTTTCTCGATATTACCGCCAGCCATGAAGACCGCGATACCACGGTCGAGATGGTCGAGCGCATCGCCGGCGAGGTATTCATTCCGTTGACCGTGGGGGGCGGCATCCGCAGCTGCGAGGATATCCGCACCATGCTCAACGCCGGGGCGGACAAGGTCTCGATCAATACCGCGGCCGTGGCCAACCCGGACTTCGTGCGCGAAGCCGCCGAGCGCTTCGGCAGCCAGTGCATCGTGGTGGCGATCGATGCCAAGAAGGTCAGCGCCGAGGGCGAACCGCCGCGGTGGGAAATCTTCACCCACGGTGGACGCCGCCCCACCGGGCTGGACGCGGTGGAATGGGCACGCAAGATGGTCGAGTACGGCGCCGGTGAACTATTGCTGACCAGCATGGACCGCGACGGCACCAAGGTAGGCTTCGATCTCGGCGTGACCCGCGCGATCAGCGATGCGGTCGAGGTGCCGGTGATCGCTTCCGGCGGTGTCGGCAATCTCGATCACCTGGTGGCCGGGGTCAAGGAAGGTGGCGCCGATGCGGTACTCGCCGCCAGCATCTTCCACTTCGGCGAGTATACGATTCCTGACGCCAAGCGCTACATGGCCGAGCACGGCATCGAGATGCGGCTGTAATAAAGTAGAACAGACCCTGAAAATCGGCGGCCGTCAAAACACAGCGTCATGCCTGGGTTCAGGCATGACGCGAGCGTCAATCGACAATCACGATCTATCGCCCGCGATCATGGCAGATAGCGCGGCTTCACAATCCCGTCGAGTTCCGCATGGGGAATCATCAACGTCGGCTGGCCCCATGCTGTTCCTCCTTGAACGTTATTGTGTTTGCTGCTTATTTCTCCACACCCGGTTCGCGTCTCTCATCAGTCGAGACTCAGACCCAGGTTGCTGACACCCTGGTTGCGTCCCAGCGCGCGCAACGCTGAGAGATTCTCGAGCTTGGGGTCGGCCTCGATCGCTTCGAGCAACGCATCCTGAAAATCGCACTCGTCCTGCATCAGCTCATGTTCGCGGAATCGCGCTTCGAGATGTTCAGCATCCTCGCTACCCTCGGTCATTTCGATAGTGGCGCGGACGCCATTGCGCGAGACCCGGCTGACCTCCAGCGCCGCTTCCGGGGCTTCCCCACGCAGGGTATCGAGCAGTGTGGTCAACGCCATGACACTCTCCGTCGCCCGCCGCGCGCCGAAACTGTCGTCGGCTTCCGGCGGCTCAATCTCGGCCAGTTTCTCGGCTTGCTTGTCGAAGTCAATCCTGGCCGAAGCGACCTTGAGCCGCTCCCATACCAGATCCAGCACGTTGTTCAGTACACTCGGATTGCCCTGACCGCTCATCCCGGCATAGAGCGCATAGTTGGGTGCCATGCGCTCGCTCAGCGCCGCCATGAACGCGATTCGTTGGCGGGCGTCGAGCTGGCGCAATCTGGCGTTGAAGTTGCCCGCAGGCTTGGTCATCAAATCTTCCTCATTCTGGCCACATCAAATGGGTCGGCACACGGCCACTGGCATCGAACACGACGCCCTCGGCACGCAATTGCTCGTGCTGGCACTGAGCGCCGCCATGATCGGCGATTCGTCGGCTGGCACCGATGACTCGATACCAGGGCAGGCCGTGCCCGCTGGGCAGCTGGCGCATTGCCGTGCCGACCAGTCGCGCCGTGGCGCCTTCCGTCATCTTGGCGATCCGACCATAGGTGGTGACACGACCCGGCGGGATCTGCGCCACGATGGTGTAGATCTGTTCAAGGAGCTGGGCACGAATGGCCATCGTTAGAATTCCATTTCCGGCTTGTGGAGCGGCTGGTCATTGCCCATCATGAACCTATCATGCATATCTATTTTCTCCAGCATAGTCCGCTGTTCGACCCCGCCCGCATGGCGGATTGGCTCATCGGCATGGGCCATAGTCACAACCACTGTCGATTGGACGAAGGCGAACTACCGCCACCCCTGACCAATTGCGATGCGCTGGTGCTGCTCGACGCGTTCGAGCCGCCCGATGCGGCGCTGCTCAAGCGTGAACGCAAGCTGGTCGACCGCGCCTTGAAGAGCAACAAGCCAGTGCTGGGCATCGGCTTCGGCGCCGGGCTGATCGCCGAAGCGCTGGGCGCCATCGTCTCGCCCGCGGTGCAACCGGAAATCGGCTGGCAGCCGCTCACACTGGCCGACGACAGCCCCTTCGATCTACCGGAAACGTTCGAGGCGCTGCTCTGGCATTGCGATATCTTCGGTCTACCCGATGGCTGCCTGCCCTTGGGCAGCACCCCGGCCGGACCGGTCCAGGGCTTTGCCTGGGATCTGGGTCGCATCGTTGCGCTGCAGTGTCATCTCGAGTTGACGGCTCGAGGGACCGAGGCGATCTGCGATCACGCCCTGCCACCGGCCGGCGAAGCGCCCTACGTGCAGAGCCGCGACGAGATTCTGCGCGACCCGAAACGCTTCGACCGTCAGGCTGCGCTGCTGGACCGAGTCATGACCCAATGGCTCGATGACCGGTAATTCCGCTGCATCCATGGCTGGCTAGCCAGCGTGCTCGAGCTCCCATTCCCGGGCCACCGCCAGGCAGCTGTCCCAGTCGCCGACATGCAGTGTGAGTCGAGACTGACCCTCGAGCTGGTAACGCTCCAGTTGATGACGATACATGGGGTCGTAGTACTCCTGCAGCAGCGGCGCCAGCCAGGCGTCGTGCGCCTGTACGTTGTCATGACGCTGAGCCGAGAACGCCCGCTGCTGTGCCTCTACCAGCCGCGCTAGACGCTCGCCACCCAGGCGTTTGCCGAGCCGCTTCAAGGCTCCGGAAAGCTGCTTGCGAAACAGCACCTCGCCCAGATGCGGGCCGTAGTCGCGATGATAGATCGAGCTCAGATCCTCGATGTAATCCTTGCGGATCTGCTCGAGGCGCCACTCCAGCGGCATCTCCACGCGGATACAGGGGGCGGCCTTCATCGACTGCCAGAAAGTGGCGGGGATCGCCAGACGTCCGATACGCTGCGACTCGTCCTCGACCACGCGCGCGTGGGGCAGGCGCATCAAGTCCAGTGTCAGGCCATGTTCGAAATCGATCTGCGACGGGCCAACCATCGGATGCTGACCGAAGGCCGAGCCCTTGTGGCGTGCGTGCCCTTCCAGGTCGACGCCTGCGTCGAGTGAGTTGATCAGATCCGTCTTGGCGCAGCCGGTGAGGCCGGCGACCAGCAACAGCGGCGTCTGACTATGGGCTTCAAGCGCCTCGATCAGCCGGTTGCGCATTGCCTTCCAGCCACCACGAATTCGAGGCAGCGAATAGCCACGCTCGGCGAGCCACTGCTGCGAAATCTTCGAGCGCATGCCACCACGAAAGCAGTAGATCACGCTATCCGGCGCCGCCGCGATCGCTCGTTCCCAGGCAAGCAGACGAGACTCACGGCGCCTACCTGAAACAAGATGGTTCCCTAGTTCCACCGCAGAAGCCTGGCCTGCGTGCTTATAGCGAATACCGACTTCGCGGCGCTCGTCGTCGTCCATCAACGGCAGGTTGATCGCGCCAGGCAAGGCACCGGCCGCGAACTCGATCGGCGCCCGCACGTCGATCAGCGGTCGATCCAGCAGCGTCAGATCGGCGTCGATCAGTTCATGCTCTTTCGCATCGCCCTTCAGATCGCTCTTCAGATCATCTTTCAACCGCGCACCTCGATCAGGCCGGGACCGCCGCGCTTGCTGACGCACTCGCCGAAGGCTTTCAGTTCGAGTTGATGCTGGCGCCCCACGCGTTCGACGTCATCCGCCCAGGCCGGATCCACCGCCAACAGCAGCCCGCCGGACGTCTGCGGATCGCACAGCCATTGCCAGTGCGCGGCATCCATTTCCGGCAATGCCTTGCCGATCGCCTCGCGGTTACGTCCGGTGCCGCCGGGCACCGCGCCCTGGCGGCGATAGGCTTCGGCTTCGGCGAGCTTGGGTAACTTGGCGAATTCGATCCATGCCTCGACGCCGCTGGCGGCGCACACCTCGCTCAGATGCCCGGCCAGACCGAAACCGGTAACGTCGGTCATGGCGTGCACACCTTGAATCTTGGCCAGATCCTCGCCGATATCATTGGCGATCAGCATCGTCTCGCGCGCCAGGCCATGATGACCGGCCTGCAGCAGCCCCTGTTTTTCGGCCGTGGTCAGCAAGCCGACGCCCAGCGGTTTGGTCAGGTACAGCAGGTCGCCCGGCTTGGCGCCGCTATTGAGCTTGAGGTTGTCGAGATCGACCAGGCCATTGACCGAGAGCCCGAAGATCGGCTCCGGCGCGTCGATCGAATGGCCGCCTGCCAGGGCGACACCCAGTTCGCGACAGACGGCCTGGGCACCGGACATGACGTCTCCGGCAATTTCCGCCGATAGCTTGTCCAGCGGCCAGCCGAGAATACCTAGCGCCATGATCGGCTTGCCGCCCATGGCGTAGACGTCGCTGATGGCGTTGGTCGCCGCGATACGGCCGAAGTCGAACGGATCGTCGACGATCGGCATGAAAAAATCGGTGGTGGAGATCAGCCCGCGGCCATCGCCGAGATCATAGACGGCGGCATCTTCACGCCCCTGATTGCCGACGATCAGCTGCCGGCTGCTGGTGCCGGGGCCGGCCTTGGCGAGAATCCGGTCGAGCACGTCGGGGGCGATCTTGCAGCCACAGCCTGCCCCATGGCTGTATTGCGTCAGGCGGATGGCACTCATGGTCTGGCTCCTGGTCCCGTTGCTGATATCGTTGCTGGAGGTATCGTTGGTGAAGGTATTGCTGCTGAGGGTGTAGTTATGGTGTCGCTATTGAAAGTATCGATCGTTGCCGGACAGTTTAACCGACGCGAAGACGAGACTCAGTGTTGACGATGAATCGCACATCAAAGGAATGGCAGGCCTCGAATAGATACTGCGATTATAGCGCTTCCAGCGCCTCGGCCAGCTTGTCGACCGCCACCACCTGCATTCCGGGAGGCGCTTTCTTGGGGGCGTTGCCCCGCGGCACGATCGCGCGCGTGAAACCATGCTTGGCGGCTTCGACAATGCGCTCCTGGCCACTGGGGACCGGGCGGATCTCGCCGGATAGCCCGACTTCGCCGAACACCACCAGCTCCCGCGGCAGCGGTCGGTTCTGAAGGCTGGAGACCACGGCCAGCAGTACCGCGAGATCCGCACTGGTCTCGAGCACCTTGACCCCGCCGACGACGTTGAGGAAGACATCCTGATCGCCGGTAAACAGCCCGCCGTGCTTGTGCAGCACGGCCAGCAGCATCGCCAGACGGTTATGGTCGATTCCTACCGCCACCCGGCGCGGATTGCCCAGCGCGGATTCGTCGAGCAGCGCCTGCACCTCGACCAGAATCGGACGCGTGCCTTCCCACACCACCATGACCAGACTGCCCGATGCCAGCTCCTCGCTCCTCGAAAGGAAGATCGCACTGGGATTCTTGACCTCCTTGAGGCCGAGTTCGAGCATCGCGAACACGCCGAGCTCGTTGATCGCGCCGAAGCGGTTTTTCTGCCCGCGCAGGGTACGAAAGCGGGAGTCACTGCCGCCTTCGAGCAGCAGCGAGGCATCGATCATGTGCTCGAGCACCTTGGGGCCGGCCAGCGAGCCATCCTTGGTGACGTGGCCGACCAGCATCAGCACGGTGTTGCTCTGCTTGGCGAAGCGCGTCAGGGCCGCCGCCGACTCCCGCACCTGGGCCACGCCGCCGGGCGCCGAGCCGATGTCCTCGAGATGCATGGTCTGGATGGAGTCGATGATCAGCACCTCGGGGCGCTCACGCTCGGATACGGCCAGCAGCGTCTCGATGCTGGTCTCGGCGAGCATCTTGAGCCCTTGCGTCGGCAGCTGCAGGCGGTGGGCGCGCATCGCCACCTGGGACAGCGACTCCTCACCGGTGACGTAGAGGACGCGCTTGCTCTGGGCCAGGCGGCAGGCGGTCTGCAGCAGCAACGTCGACTTGCCGGCGCCGGGATGGCCGCCCAGCAGGACCGCCGAGCCCGGCACCAGCCCGCCACCGAGGACGCGGTCGAACTCCTCGAAAGTGGTGCTGAAACGCGGCACCTCGGACAGATCGACGCCGGAGAGATCGACGACTTCCCGCGAAAGCGCGCCAGCGTAGCCGCCACGTGAACCGCTGCCGGATGCCGTCGCCGCACCCGGGCGAGCACCGCCAAGCCGGACTTCGCTCAGGGTGTTCCATTCACGGCAGTTGCTGCATTGCCCCTGCCATTTGCTGTAATCCGCACCGCATTCGGTGCAGACGAAGGCGCTTCTCGCTTTTGCCACGCGCGGCGGTCTCCCTCAGGCCCAGTAGAAATCAGCGTGACGCGTATGGTGCCACAGATGGCTTTTCCACGACGACGTCCTGTCAAAGACGACTCATCAACGACGACTCATCAATGACGACCTTCCTTTGATAAAAAAAGGCGGCCAGTGGCCGCCTCTCGAGTCACCCGCTTGACGCTTACTGACGGATCAGACGCAGAGTCTCGCCATTCTCGAAGCGACGACGCTGTGGGTCGATCAACTCGAGCGTGCTGTCGTCGATCTTCTGAAAATAGTACACCTGGCCTTCACCGTTCGGTGTCAGCTCGTAAACGGTGGCCTGGGGGTCGACGGCAGTCCCCTTCATCGCGTCCCACTGACCTTCATACTGCTCGGGGTCCGGGTTCTGCGGATGGTTCTGATAGTCGGCCTCGAGGGTGAAGGTGCGCTCTGAAGCCGGCGAGGACTCCTGACCTTCGAGGTTGACGGTCAAGTCGATACCATCGCAGCTGCGGCAAGGCAGCGTGCCTTCGTAGGTAACGGCGTTCGACGACATCCCGGCAGAGGAATCGGCGGTGCCGGTCTGCGTTTGGTTGCCACCGCTGGCACAACCGGCCAATACGGCTACCGTGGCGGCGCTGGCCAGCAACGTCCTGATCTGCATATCGGTTCTCCTTTCACTTCTGGGCCATACAGGCCGCCTCGGCGGCCACGTGCTTACAGGATAGCGGTAACTCTCCCTCGTGACATCATCTCGCGTGACATCACATTCGGATGCCGTCGCTCAGGCTGCCACGGGAAAGCGACTCAATCCAGCGTCGGATAATCGGTATAACCTTCCGCTGCGCCACCATAGAAGGTATCCGGGTTCGGCTCGTTAAGGCCGGCATCCTTGCTGAAGCGCGCGACCAGATCCGGATTGGCGATATACGGGCGGCCGAAAGCCGCGGCGTCACCCAGACCGTTCTCGATCAACGTCTCCGCGCGCTCGGCCGAATAGTGGCCACAGTAGATCAGGGTGCCGGTGAAGCGCTCGCGCAGATCGCGACGGAAGTCGTCGCTGAGCTGCGGGCCTTCGCCGGTCCAGTCCGGTTCGTTGATATGCAGATAGGCGATCTTGCGTCGGTTCAGTTCGTCGGCGAGATAGTCCATCATCTCCTGCGGCTCGTCATCCGACAGACCGAAGATCTCGATGAACGGCGACAGCCGCACGCCAACGCGGCCCGCGCCTATTTCCGCCGTCACGGCATCGACGACTTCCAGTAGCAGACGGGCGCGATTGATGACGCTCCCCCCGTAGCGGTCGGTACGCTGGTTGCTGCCGGTGGCCAGGAACTGCTGCAGCAGATAGGCGTTTGCAGCGTGGACTTCGACCATGTCGAAACCGGCGCGCTTGGCGCGTTTGGTCGCCTGGCGGTAGTCGTCGATCACCCCCGGGATTTCATCGAGCTCGAGCGCACGCGGGGTGCTGGTGGGCTGCTGGCCGGCGCTGCCGTCCTCGAACTCTGCGAAGCAGTTGGCACCCTCGGCACGCAAGGCGCTGGGCGCGACCGGCGCCTGGCCTTCCGGTTGCACTATCTCGTGCGAGATGCGCCCGACATGCCACAATTGCAGAGCCATGCGGCCCCCGGCACCATGGACGGCCTCCAGCACGCGTCGCCAGCCGGCCTCCTGGGCATCGGTCCAGATTCCCGGCGTATAGACATAACCCCGTGCGGTCGGCGAGATGTTGGTGGCTTCGCTGATGATCAGCCCTGAGCTGGCTCGTTGAGCGTAATATTCGGCCTGTAGCGCACCGGGCACGCTGTCCGGCGTCCTGGCGCGCGTCAACGGTGCCATCAGCACACGATTGGAAAGTTCGACATCACCGACAGTGATGGGCGAAAGCAACTTGTCGTAAGCCATGAAAGTCCTTAAACGAGAGTCGTGTTGATCGGATGCTCCATAAATGGAGATCGTTAGAGCACTAATCAACCCGAAGGTTTATATCCAGTGTCGAGGGCACGTGATGGCCGCAGAGAAGTGCGCGGCCTTTCGGCGCGTTCCGCCGCCCGGCATCCTTGCGCCGGACCTGACCAGCCGTCACTATGAGTACTGCCCTGCCACGCGTATCCAGCCTCTATCAACTACGTGCCCGCGAGAGATCATGAGTCAATTCTGGAGCCCCGCCGTTCGTGCCCTGACACCCTACGTACCGGGAGAGCAGCCGCGCGAAAAGCTGATCAAGCTCAATACCAACGAGAATCCCTATCCGCCATCTCCGGCCGTCGAGCGGGTGCTGCAGCAGTTTGCCGTGGAGCATCTTCGACGCTATCCCGATCCGGAGTCGCTGGCTTTACGGGAAGCGTTGGCGAAAACGCATGGTGTCGAGCCGGAGCAGGTCTTCGTCGGTAACGGTTCCGATGAGGTATTGGCGTTGGCATTTCAGGCTTTCTTCTGTCAGCCGAAGCCGCTATTGATGCCAGCGATCAGCTACAGCTTCTATCCGGTCTACTGCAAGCTTTATGGCATCGCCTATCGCACCATGGCACTCGATGATCGATGGCAAATCGCGCTGGAGGCCTTCGAGGCGGATAACGGTGGGGTGGTGTTCGCCAATCCCAATGCCCCGACCGGACACGGCCACTCGCGCCAGGCAATTGCCAAGCTGCTCGCGCGGATCAGCGACAGTGTCGTGCTGGTCGACGAGGCCTACGTCGATTTTGGCGGCGAGAGTGCGGTGCCGCTGATCAAGGACCATCCCAACCTTCTGGTCACTGGTACCTTCTCTAAAGGGCGAAGCCTGGCGGGTCTGCGGGTGGGATATGCGATCGGCTCACCCGAGCTCATCGAGGGGCTCGAGCGGGTAAAGAACTCGTTCAACTCCTACCCGATCGACATGCTGGCCAGCGAGGTAGCCATCGCTTCGCTGGAAGACGACACACACTTCAGGGCTTGCTGCGAACAGGTCGTCGCCACTCGCGAGTGGACGCGCCAACAGCTCGAATCACTGGGCTTCGAAGTCTTGCCATCCCAGACCAACTTCCTGTTCGTCCGCCACAATCAATACAGTGGTGCCAGTCTGTTCAGCGCTCTTCGCGAACGGGGCATTCTGGTAAGACATTTCAACAAGGATGGACTCAGCGACTTCCTGCGCATTTCGATCGGCACCGATGATGAAATGAGCAGCCTGATCGAAGCGCTGCAGGTCATGCGCCAGGTTTGATGAGCGAGAGCTCGATACCGTCAAAACGGTATCGTCTGTTCCCGCCCGACCCCCGAAACCGCCGCTCCCTCAGAGTGGTGGTTTTGTTACAGCCTACTTTGACTTAAGTACTATTTTCCACAGGCATAAAAAACCCCCAGCTTCTTTTGAAGCTGGGGTTTCGGGATAAGTGCCTGACGATGATCTGGCCGGCACTCCGGGACTTTACTCGGCTCATCCTGAGCCTCACCCTTTGGGCCCGCTAAAGCGGTTCCCGTTTATTCCCGATAAACGGG
>Ga0207878_100323_pt1 | contig 21915 bp, 19 predicted proteins | sample LinPmetageLP41_FD_184053 | JGI IMG/M metagenome (GOLD analysis project Ga0207878, IMG submission 184053) | Marine viral communities from the Pacific Ocean - LP-41 (SPAdes) | ecosystem: Environmental > Aquatic > Marine > Oceanic | place: Pacific Ocean | collected 2010-08-27 | reverse complement strand
CGTTATGTACCGCAATGGTGAGCCCGACCATATTGGGCAGGATCATCGAACGACGCGACCAGGTCTTGATCGGTTTGCGATCGTTCTTTTCCGTTGCGACGTCGACCTTCTTCAACAGATGAAGGTCGATAAAAGGACCTTTCTTCAGTGAACGTGGCACAGCCGTTACCTCTTAATGTCTGTTACTTGGACTTGCGGCGACGAACGATGAGCTTGTCGGTACGCTTGTTCTTGCGGGTCTTGTGGCCCTTGGTGGGAATCCCCCATGGGCTGACCGGGTGACGACCGCCACTGGTACGGCCTTCACCGCCACCATGCGGGTGATCCACCGGGTTCATTGCGACACCGCGAACAGTCGGGCGCACCCCTCTCCAACGTTTCGCACCGGCCTTGCCCAATTGACGCAGGCTGTGCTCAGAGTTACCGACTTCGCCCAATGTAGCGCGGCACTCGGACAGCACGCGGCGCATCTCGCCAGAGCGCAGACGCAGCGTTGCGTAGTTGCCTTCACGAGCTACCAGCTGAGCGCTGGCACCAGCACTACGCGCGATCTGCGCACCCTTGCCCGGCTTCAGTTCGATGCAATGCACCGTGGAACCGACCGGAATGTTGCGCAGCGGCAGCGTGTTACCACGCTTGATGGCGGCGTTGACACCGGACTCCACCACGTCGCCGACCTTGAGGGCCTTGGGCGCGATGATGTAACGACGCTCGCCGTCCATGTACTTCAGCAGCGCGATATTGGCGCTACGGTTCGGATCGTATTCGATGCGTTCAACGGCGGCCTTGATGCCGTCCTTGATGCGCTTGAAATCGATCAAACGATAATGCTGACGATGACCACCACCGATGTGACGCGTGGTGATGCGGCCATTGTTGTTACGCCCACCCGACTTCGACTGCTTCTCGACAAGCGCGCCGTAAGCGCGGCCTTTGTAGAGCTCGTCGTTGACGACTTTGACGACGTGACGACGACCGGCGGATGTGGGTTTTGTCTTGACTACTGCCATGATCCGTACTCCTGCCTTACTCGGCGCCAGAGAAGTCTTCGAGCGTCTCGCCCGCAGCCAGGGTCACGTACGCCTTGCGGTAACCCTTGCGCAGACCAGTACCGAAGCGAGTGCGTTTGGTCTTGCCCTTGACGTTGAGTACCTGGACGCCGGCAACCTTCTTGCCGAACAACGTCTCGACGGCTTTCTTGATCTCAGGCTTGGTCGCGTCCGAGGCCACCTTGAATACGTACTGATTGTTCTCGGCGGCGTGGGCGGCCTTCTCGGTCATGTGAGGCCCGAGCAGAACCTTATATACGCGTTCCTGGTTCATCCCAGCTTCTCCTCGAATTTACGCAGAGCGGAGACGGTCATCAGCACCTTGTCGAAGGCAATCAGACTGACCGGATCGGCGGCCGCAGCATCGACGACGTCGACGTTGGGGATGTTGCGCGCGGCCAGATAGAGCTTCTCGTCGATCTCTTCCGTGACGATCAGCACTCTCTCGAGTTCCAGCTCCTTGAGCTTGCCGACCAACTGCTTGGTCTTGGAAGTTTCAACGGCGAACTCTTCGACCAGCACCAGGCGTTCCTGACGAACCAGCTCTGACAGGATCGAACGCATGGCCGCGCGATACATCTTGCGGTTGACCTTCTGCGTGTAATCCTGCGGACGAGCGGCGAACGTCACGCCACCGCCACGCCATATCGGCGAACGAATGGTGCCGGCACGCGCGCGACCGGTACCCTTCTGGCGCCACGGCTTCTTGCCACCGCCACGCACGTCGGAACGGTTTTTCTGAGCGCGGGTACCCTGACGACCAGCCGCTAGATAGGCGGTAACAACCTGGTGCACCAGCGCTTCGTTGAAGTCTTTGCCGAAAGTCTCTTCGGACACTTCGACGGTGCCTGCAGCACCTACGAGATTCAGATTCATCGGTCTCAGTCCCCTCAGCGAGCTTTCACGGCACTGCGCACAACGACATCACTGCCGGGTGCACCGGGCACGGCGCCCTTGATCAACAGCAGATTGCGCTCGGCATCGATACGCACCACTTCCAAAGTCTGGACAGTGACACGCTCGTTACCCATCTGACCGGCCATCTTCTTGCCTTTGAAAACGCGACCTGGAGTCTGGCACTGACCGATGGAACCCGGCGCACGATGCGACAAAGAGTTACCGTGAGTCATGTCCTGGGTACGGAAGTTCCAGCGCTTGACGGCGCCCTGGAAGCCCTTGCCTTTGGAGGTACCGGTCACATCGACTTTCTGACCAGCTTCAAAGAGGGATACGGTGAAGGAACCGCCCACTTCCGGAGTTTCATCGTCTTCTGTCAGACGAAATTCCATCAGGGAACGGCCTGCCTCGACACCCGCCTTGGCGTATTGACCAGCAATCGCCTTGGTGAGGTGCTTGGCTTTGCGGGAGCCAGTTGTTACCTGCACCGCACGGTAGCCATCAGACTCGAGGGTCTTGACGCTAGCGATACGGTTGGGCTCAACCTCAATAACGGTTACGGGCACGGATGCGCCATCTTCGGTGAAGACACGGGTCATGCCCGCCTTCTTACCGACCAAACCGATAGTCATGTTCAGTCTCCTTTAGTGTACGGGGCTGTCACCCGCTATGGCTGCCCTTTCCAGAGCATTCCACTAGCACATTGTGTGGCGTCTCACGACGCGGCGGATACCGTTGAACTCAGCGTCCGCTAGTGTCTAGTGTTAGTTTCAGTCGAGTTTAATCTGCACGTCTACGCCAGCGGCAAGATCGAGCTTCATCAGCGCATCGACGGTCTTTTCCGTCGGCTCGACGATGTCGAGAACGCGCTTGTGCGTGCGAATCTCATACTGATCGCGCGCGTCCTTGTTGACGTGCGGAGAAATCAGGATGGTGTAACGCTCGCGATTGGTCGGCAACGGGATCGGGCCACGCACCTGAGCGCCAGTGCGCTTGGCTGTGTCAACGATCTCCTGAGCCGACTGATCGATCAGCCGATGGTCAAACGCTTTCAGCCGAATGCGAATCTTCTGGTTCTGCATTTACCTTATGCTCCACTGGATGCTGACGGCGCGAGCCGTCGACCCACGCGTTCAAAGGACGCGCATTATAGGAGAGCCCCGATTGAGAGTCAAACACACTCTCGATCGGGAGCTGTCAAACCCAGACAGAAAAAGGGGCGCGTGAGCGCCCCTTCTTTGTCCATCATCGAAAAAACTTACGCGATGATTTTGGCAACCACGCCGGCGCCGACGGTACGACCGCCTTCACGAATGGCGAAGCGCAGGCCGTCTTCCATGGCGATCGGCGCGATCAGCGTCACGACCATCTGGACGTTGTCACCCGGCATGACCATTTCGACACCTTCCGGCAGTTCACAAGTACCGGTAACGTCGGTGGTACGGAAGTAGAACTGCGGACGATAGCCCTTGAAGAACGGCGTGTGACGACCGCCTTCTTCCTTGGACAGTACGTAAACTTCTGCTTCGAAGGTAGTGTGCGGGTGGATGGTGCCCGGCTTGGCCAGAACCTGACCACGTTCGACGTCGTCACGCTTGGTGCCACGCAGCAGCGCACCCACGTTCTCGCCAGCACGACCTTCGTCGAGCAGTTTGCGGAACATTTCGACACCGGTAACGGTTGTCTTGGTGGTGTCGTGGATACCGACGATTTCGACTTCGTCGCCAGTCTTGACGATGCCGCGCTCGACACGACCGGTCACAACGGTACCGCGACCGGAGATGGAGAACACGTCTTCGATCGGCATCAGGAACGGCTGGTCGATGGCACGTTCCGGCTCCGGAATGTACTCGTCCAGAGACTTGATCAGGTTGGCGACGGCGGTGGTACCCATGCCGTTGTCATCCTTGCCTTCCAGCGCCATCAGTGCAGAACCGATGATGATCGGGGTGTCATCACCCGGGAAGTCGTACTCGCTCAGGAGTTCGCGAACTTCCATCTCGACCAGCTCGAGCAGCTCTTCGTCGTCGACCATGTCGGCCTTGTTCAGGAACACGACGATGTACGGAACGCCAACCTGACGCGACAGCAGGATGTGCTCGCGAGTCTGCGGCATCGGGCCGTCAGCGGCGGAACAGACCAGGATAGCGCCGTCCATCTGAGCGGCACCGGTGATCATGTTCTTGACGTAGTCAGCGTGTCCCGGGCAGTCGACGTGCGCGTAATGGCGAACTTCGGACTGGTACTCGACGTGAGCGGTCGCGATGGTGATACCGCGCTCGCGCTCTTCCGGAGCGTTGTCGATGGAGTCGAACTGACGCCATTCGCCACCGAAGACCTCGGCGGAAACACGAGTCAGCGCTGCCGTCAGAGTCGTTTTACCGTGGTCGACGTGACCGATGGTGCCGACGTTGACGTGCGGTTTGGAGCGTTCAAATTTTGCCTTAGCCACTGCTATAACCTCTTTACGTTAGCTAACGGTTAACCGTTCTGGTTGATGACGGCATCGACGACGCTGGATGGCGCCTCTTCGTAATTCGCAAACTCCATGGTGTAGCTTGCGCGTCCCTGGGTCTGAGAACGCAGATCGGTTGCGTAACCGAACATCTCAGCCAACGGAACCGTGGCGCGAATGACCTTGCCGGAAGAGGAGTCATCCATGCCCTGCACAAGGCCACGACGGCGGTTGAGGTCACCCATCACATCACCCATGAAATCTTCAGGGGTCACGACTTCGACCTTCATCACCGGCTCGAGCAACACGGCCTTAGCCTTACGAGCACCTTCTTTGATCGCCATGGAAGAGGCGACCTTGAACGCAGTCTCGTTGGAGTCTACGTCGTGGTAGGAACCATCAAACAGCGTTACCTTGACGTCGATCATCGGGTAACCCGCGATCACGCCGTTCTTGAGCTGTTCGTAAGCCCCCTTTTCGACGGCCGGCACGTACTCTTTCGGCACCGCGCCACCGACGATGGCGGACGCGAACTTGAAGGTCATCTCCTCGTCCTCGCCCTTGTCTTCGGCCGTCAGCGGCTCGATGCGCAACCAGACGTGACCGTACTGGCCGCGACCCCCTGACTGACGAACGAACTTGCCTTCCTGCTCCACCGACTGGCGGATAGTCTCACGATAGGCAACCTGCGGCTTGCCGATGTTGGCCTCGACCTTGAACTCGCGACGCATGCGGTCGACAAGAATATCGAGGTGCAACTCGCCCATGCCCGAGATGATGGTCTGTCCGGTCTCTTCATCAGTCTGAACACGGAAAGACGGATCTTCCTGCGCCAACTTACCCAGAGCGACACCCATCTTCTCCTGGTCGGGCTTGGACTTCGGCTCGACGGCGACGGAAATCACCGGCTCCGGGAACTCCATGCGCTCGAGCACGATCTTGTCGTTCAGATCGCACAGCGTGTCGCCAGTCGTGACGTCTTTCAGGCCGATACACGCCGCGATGTCACCAGCGTAGACTTCCTTGATCTCTTCACGCGAATTGGCGTGCATCTGAACGATACGACCAACGCGCTCTTTCTTCGACTTCACGGAGTTGAAGATGCTGTCACCGGACTTCAGAACACCCGAATAGACGCGCATGAAGGTCAACGTACCCACGAACGGGTCGGTGGCGATCTTGAACGCCAGTGCCGAGAACGGCGCGCTGTCGTCGGCTTCACGTGTGGCGACGGTGCCGTCCTTGTCATCCAGCTCACCTTCGATCGCCTTGACTTCGGTCGGCGATGGTAGGTACTCGATAACGCAATCCAGAACAGCCTGAACACCCTTGTTCTTGAACGCCGAACCACAGGTCACGAGAACGATCTCGTTGGCCAAGGTGCGCGCGCGCAGGCCAGCCTTGATTTCCGCTTCGGAGAGCTCAACCCCTTCGAGGTATTTGTCCATCAGCTCTTCGTTGGCTTCAGCGGCAGCTTCGACCATCTGCTCACGATACTTTTCGGCAGTTTCCTGCAGGTCGGCCGGAATATCGACCAACTCGTAGTTCATGCCGAAGTTATCTTCGTCCCAGAGGATGGCCTTCATCTTGATGAGGTCGACCACGCCCTTGAACTCGTCTTCCGCGCCCCAGTTGATCTGGATCGGAACGACATTGGCGCCCAGGCGGTCCTTGAGCTGATCGATGACCATGAAGAAGTCAGCACCGGCACGGTCCATCTTGTTGACGAACACCATGCGCGGCACTTCGTACTTGTTGGCCTGACGCCAGACGGTCTCGGTCTGCGGCTGCACACCGGACGAGCCGCACAGCACGACGACGGCACCATCGAGCACGCGCAGCGAACGCTCGACTTCGATGGTGAAGTCGACGTGTCCCGGCGTATCGATGATGTTGATACGGTGCTCGTCGAACTGCTTGCTCATACCCTGCCAGAAACAGGTGGTAGCAGCAGAGGTGATCGTGATGCCACGCTCCTGCTCCTGCTCCATCCAGTCCATGACGGCAGCGCCTTCATGGACTTCACCGACCTTGTGGGACAGACCGGTATAGAACAGGACACGCTCGGTAGTCGTAGTCTTACCAGCGTCGACGTGGGCAACGATACCGATATTGCGATAACGCTTGAGTGGTGTCTTGCGTGCCACGATGGAAGTCCCCGTTGATTAGAAGCGGTAGTGAGAGAAGGCCTTGTTGGCATCTGCCATGCGGTGCACGTCTTCACGCTTCTTCACAGCAGCACCCTTGCCTTCGGCGGCATCCAGCATCTCGCCGGCAAGACGTTGAACCATGGTCTTTTCACCGCGGCTGCGGGCAGCATCCACCAGCCAGCGCATCGCCAGCGCATGACGGCGTGACGGGCGAACTTCAACCGGAACCTGGTAAGTCGCGCCACCTACACGGCGAGATTTGACCTCGACCATCGGCTGGATGGCTTCCAGCGCTTTGTCGAAGATGTCCAGCGGCGCTTCATTACTACGCTCGGCAACCCTGTCCAACGCACCGTAGACGATACGCTCAGCTATGGACTTCTTGCCGCTGACCATCAGATGGTTCATGAACTTGGCCAGGCGCTCACTTCCGAACTTGGGATCGGGAAGGATCTCGCGCTTAGCGGCGACTCTTCTTCTTGGCATGATAAGCCCTCTCGTTAAGGGTCGTTCAGGTAAACCCGGCACCTCATATCGCTAGCTAGCGAAAAAGGCCGACCTTACTCTTATCTGACCGATAATAAATGTTGGTTGCGCCCGGATCAGGACTTGGGACGCTTGGTGCCGTACTTGGAACGGCCCTGCTTACGATTCTGGACACCGGAGGTATCAAGGGCGCCGCGGACGGTGTGATAACGCACACCCGGCAAATCCTTGACGCGGCCGCCACGAATCAGGACCACGGAGTGCTCCTGCAGATTGTGACCTTCACCGCCGATGTAAGAACTGACTTCATAGCCGTTGGTCAGGCGCACACGACACACTTTACGCAGCGCCGAGTTCGGCTTCTTGGGCGTAGTAGTGTAGACGCGAGTGCAGACCCCACGACGTTGCGGGCAAGCCTGCAGCGCCGGCACGTCGCTAGTGACGACGGGGCGCTTGCGCGGCTTGCGCACGAGCTGGTTAATCGTTGCCATAGTGTTTAGCTGACTCCAATGGGTTGCCTTGCCTCATCCAGGGGTGGCAGATGCAGCTCCCCTATATAAAGGCTGCGCATTCTAATCAGTTGTCATGAGACCCGTCAAGGCCACCCACCCCGAGAGATGAGTGGCCGGAATCATGACTTAGAGATCGTCGTCATCGGCATCGAGCGCGGTAAGCTGGGCACCCAGCTCCTGCTCGACGTCGAACGCCGACGGTTGCAGCGTGCGCCCGGATTCCTCGCGCTTGCGACGCCGCTCGTCGTGATGGGCAAGGCCGGTACCGGCCGGGATCAGACGTCCCACCACCACGTTTTCTTTCAAGCCACGCAGATAATCGCGCTTGCCGGTCACCGCGGCTTCGGTCAGCACGCGAGTCGTCTCCTGGAACGAAGCTGCGGAGATGAACGACTCGGTCGCCAACGACGCCTTGGTGATACCCAGCAGTAGACGCTCGTACTTGGCCGGGAACTTCTCTTCCTGCTCGAGACGGACATTCTCCTCGAGCACGCGAACCAATTCGACCTGATCGCCCGGAATGAAAGTCGAGTCACCGGAATCGGTGATTTCGACCTTGCGCAGCATCTGACGCACGATGACTTCGATGTGCTTGTCGTTGATGCTCACGCCCTGCAGACGATAGACGTCCTGGATTTCGACGGTGATGTACTTGGCCAGTTCCGCCACGCCCAGCAGCCGCAGAATGTCGTGCGGGTTGCTCGGGCCGTCGGAAATCACCTCGCCCTTCTCGACCGTCTCGCCTTCGAACACGCCGATCTGACGCCATTTCGGGATCAGCATCTCCAGCGGATCTCCCTCTGAAGGCGTGATCGTGAGACGACGCTTGCCCTTGGTCTCCTTGCCGAAGCTGATCGTACCGCTGATCTCGGCGAGGATGGACGACTCTTTCGGCTTACGCGCTTCGAACAGGTCGGCGACGCGCGGAAGACCACCGGTGATATCCTTGTTACCCGTCGCCTCCAGCGGGATACGGGCGATGACTTCACCTACACCGATCTCGGTACCGTTCTCCGCCGCGACGATGGCGCGACCCGGCATCAGATACTGCACCGGCGTATTGGAGCCCGGCAGCGTGACGTGCTGACCGTCCTCGCCCACCAGCATGATCATCGGGCGCTTGTCACGGCCTGAGGCCGGACGCGCCGCAGACTCGATCACTTCGATGTTGGACAGACCCGTCATCTCATCGGTCGTGCGCGTCATGGTCAGACCTTCGGTCATATCCGTGAACTGCGCCTTACCCTGCACCTCGGCAACGACCGGGTGGGTGTGCGGATCCCACTTGGCGACGACCTGGCCACCCTCGACGTGATCGCCATCCTTGACCGATAGTTCAGCGCCATAGGGCAGCTTGTAGTACTCGCGCTCGCGACCATGGTCGTCGGCGACGGCCAGGGCACTGGAACGGGAGACCACGATCAGCTTGCCATCGGCACGCTCGACCGACTTGATGTTGTGCAGACGCACGCTACCGCCATGCTTGACCTGGACGCTATCGACCGCCGATGCCCGCGAGGCCGCGCCACCGATGTGGAACGTACGCATGGTCAGCTGGGTACCCGGCTCACCGATGGACTGCGCGGCAATGACGCCGACCGCTTCACCGATATTGGCCTGGTGTCCGCGGGCCAGATCGCGACCGTAGCAGGATGCGCAAACGCCGTGAGAAGTTTCACAGCTGATCGGGCTGCGCATGACGATCTCGTCGACGCCCATGGTGTCGAGCTCTTCGCACCAGGCTTCGTCGAGCAGCGTGCCACGGGCAATCAAGACGTCCTCGGTCTGCGGATCGATGACGTCTTGCGCCACGACGCGGCCCAGCACGCGCTGCGCCAGCGAGACGATGACGTCACCACCTTCGATCACCGGATGCAGGGTCAGACCCCGGTCGGTGCCGCAGTCGGTCTCGGTAATCACCAGGTCCTGCGCCACGTCGACCAGGCGACGCGTCAGGTAACCGGAGTTGGCCGTCTTGAGTGCCGTATCCGCCAGACCCTTACGCGCCCCGTGCGTGGAGATGAAGTACTGGAGTACGTTCAGGCCTTCACGGAAGTTGGCGGTGATCGGCGTTTCGATGATCGAGCCATCAGGCTTCGCCATCAGGCCACGCATACCGGCCAGCTGGCGAATCTGGGCCGCGCTACCCCGGGCACCGGAGTCGGCCATGATGAACACGCTGTTGAACGAGTCCTGTTCGACTTCGTTGCCGTCACGATCGGTCACGGTCTCTTTCGAGATACCCGCCATCATCGCCTTGGCCACCTTGTCGTTGGCCTTGGACCAGATATCGATGACCTTGTTGTACTTCTCGCCCGCGGTGACCAGACCGGAGGAGAATTGATCTTCGATCTCCTTGACCTCGTCCTCGGCCGCATCGACGATTTCAGCCTTCGCGTCCGGAATGACGAAGTCGTTGACGCCGATGGAGGCGCCGGACCATGTCGCTAGACGGAAACCGGTGTACATCAGCTGATCGGCGAAGATCACCGCATCTTTCAGACCGGTACGCCGGTAGACTTCGTTGATCAGGCCGGAGATCGCCTTTTTCTTCATCGGGCGATCGACGAGTTCGAACGGCATCCCCTTCGGCAGAATGCGGAACAGCAACGCACGGCCAACAGTGGTGTCCTTGATCGAGATCGTCTCGGTCAGTTCGGTCACTTCGCCATCCTTCTCGTCGGACAGCCACTCGGTCAGACGTACCTTGACCCGAGCGTGCAGCGACACGTTCTGGGTCGCGAAAGCGCGATCCAGCTCGTTGAGGTTGGCAAAGGCCTTACCTTCACCCTTGGCGTTGATGCGTTCGCGGGTCATGTAGTAAAGACCCAGCACGACGTCCTGGGACGGCACGATGATCGGCTCGCCGTTGGCCGGCGACAGCACGTTGTTGGTCGACATCATCAACGCACGCGCTTCGAGCTGGGATTCCAGCGTCAACGGCACGTGAACGGCCATCTGGTCACCGTCGAAGTCGGCGTTGTAGGCCGCACACACCAGCGGATGCAGCTGGATCGCCTTGCCTTCGATCAACAGCGGCTCGAACGCCTGGATACCCAGACGGTGCAGCGTCGGCGCGCGGTTGAGCAGCACCGGATGCTCGCGAATGACGTCGGCGAGGATGTCCCATACTTCCGGCAGCTCACGCTCGACCATCTTCTTGGCGGCCTTGATCGTGGACGCCTGCCCGCTGCCCTGCAGCTTGGAGTAGATGAACGGCTTGAACAGCTCGAGCGCCATCTTCTTGGGCAGACCGCACTGATGCAGACGCAGGGTCGGGCCGACGGTGATGACGGAACGGCCGGAGTAGTCGACACGCTTGCCCAGCAGGTTCTGACGGAAACGCCCCTGCTTGCCCTTGATCATGTCGGCCAGCGACTTGAGCGGGCGCTTGTTGGAGCCGGTGATGGCACGGCCGCGACGGCCGTTGTCGAGCAGCGCATCGACCGATTCCTGCAGCATACGCTTCTCGTTGCGCACGATGATGTCCGGCGCATTGAGGTCGAGCAGACGCTTCAGGCGGTTGTTGCGGTTGATCACGCGGCGATACAGATCGTTGAGATCCGACGTCGCGAAACGGCCACCATCCAGCGGCACCAGCGGGCGCAGATCCGGCGGTAACACCGGCAGCACTTCCATGACCATCCACGCCGGCGCGTTGCCGGACTTGTAGAAGGCTTCCAGCAGCTTGAGGCGCTTGGAAAGCTTCTTGATTTTGGTCTCGGAGTTGGTCTGCGGAATCTCTTCGCGCAGACGATCGATCTCCTCTTCCAGATCGATATCCTTGAGCAGCGCCTGCACCGCTTCGGCACCCATGCGCGCGTCGAAGTCGTCGCCGAACTCCTCCAGCGCTTCGAAGTACTGCTCGTCGTTGAGCAACTGACCGCGCTCGAGAGTGGTCATACCCGGGTCGATCACGACGAACGACTCGAAATAGAGCACGCGCTCGATGTCACGCAGCGTCATGTCCAGGAACATGCCGATGCGTGACGGTAGCGATTTCAAAAACCAGATATGTGCGACCGGCGAAGCCAGTTCGATATGCCCCATGCGCTCACGGCGAACCGCGGCCTTGGTCACTTCAACGCCACACTTCTCGCAGATGATGCCGCGATGCTTCATGCGCTTGTACTTGCCGCACAGGCACTCGTAATCCTTGACCGGCCCGAAGATCTTGGCGCAGAACAAGCCGTCACGTTCAGGTTTGAACGTACGGTAGTTGATGGTCTCCGGCTTCTTGACTTCGCCGTATGACCAGGAGCGAATCATTTCCGGCGAGGCGAGCGTGATCTTGATCGCCTCGAACTCGTCAGATTGCGCCTGTGACTTGAGGACTTTCACCAAATCTTTCATGGGATCGCTCCGTTGCGGAGTTGTCATGAGCGGGGCCGCGAATTACTCGCTCGCCCCGCAAACCGTCGCTATCGATCGACTGTGCCGGTCTTAGCTTTCCAATTCGATGTCGATACCCAGCGAGCGGATCTCCTTCACCAGCACATTGAAGGATTCCGGCATACCGGCCTGCATGGTGTGGTCGCCATCCACGATGCTCTTGTACATCTTGGTACGACCTTCGACGTCATCCGACTTAACGGTGAGCATCTCCTGCAGGGTGTAGGCGGCGCCGTACGCCTCGAGTGCCCACACTTCCATCTCACCGAAGCGCTGTCCGCCGAACTGCGCCTTACCACCCAGCGGCTGCTGCGTGACAAGCGAGTAGGAGCCGGTGGAACGCGCGTGCATCTTGTCGTCGACCAGGTGGTTGAGCTTGAGCATGTACATGTAGCCCACGGTCACCGGACGATCGAACGACTCACCGGTACGCCCATCGTAGAGCGTCATCTGACCGGAATCCGGCAGATCGGCGAGCTTGAGCAGATGCTTGATCTCGTGCTCCTTGGCGCCGTCGAATACCGGCGTCGCGATCGGCACGCCGCCGCGCAGGTTCTTGGCCAGGGTGATGATCTCGTCATCGGTCAACGAGTCGATGTCTTCCTGACGCGTTTCCTGAGTGTTGTAGACCTGCTTGAGGAAGCCACGGATTTCGCTGACCTGCTGCTCACGAGCGTCACGCAACATACGATCGATCTTGACGCCGAGACCATGAGCCGCCATGCCCAGGTGAGTCTCGAGAATCTGACCAACGTTCATGCGTGACGGCACGCCCAACGGATTGAGCACCACGTCGACCGGCTGACCATTGTCGTCGAACGGCATATCCTCGATCGGCATGATCGCGGAGATGACACCCTTGTTACCGTGACGACCGGCCATCTTGTCACCCGGTTGGATGCGACGCTTGACTGCCAGATAGACCTTGACGATCTTGAGCACGCCCGGCGCCAGGTCGTCGCCCTGAGTGAGCTTGCGCTTCTTGTCTTCGAAACGCTCGTCCATCTCCTTGCGACGATTTTCCAGCTGTTCGTCGGCCTGAGCCAGCAGCTCGTTGACGGCCTCGTCCTGCATGCGCAGCTTGAACCACTGCTGACGCGGCAGCTCGTCGAGATAGTCTTCGCTCAGCACGTCGCCTTTCTTCAGCTTCGGACCCCCGTGTACCGCCTGGCCTTCCAGCGTGCGCTTGAGACGCTCGAAGGTGGCTTCCTCCGCGATACGGTAGGTTTCCTGCAGGTCGCGACGTACTTCGTCGAGCTGCTGCTGCTCGATGGAAAGTGCACGCGAATCCTTTTCGACGCCGTCGCGAGTGAACACCTGAACGTCGATGACGGTACCGCGCATGCCGGTCGGCGCACGCAGTGAGGTGTCCTTGACGTCGGACGCCTTCTCACCAAAGATCGCTCGCAGGAGTTTTTCCTCCGGCGTCAGCTGGGTTTCACCTTTCGGCGTGACCTTGCCGACCAGAATGTCACCCGCACCGACTTCGGCCCCGATGTAAACGACGCCCGCTTCATCCAGCTTGCCCAGTGCCGACTCACCGACGTTGGGGATATCGGAGGTAATTTCTTCCGCGCCCAACTTGGTGTCGCGAGACACGCAGGTCAGTTCCTGAATGTGGATCGTGGTGAAACGATCGTCCTCGACCACACGCTCGGAGACGAGGATGGAATCCTCGAAGTTGTAGCCGTTCCACGGCATGAACGCGAGACGCATGTTCTGACCCAGCGCCAGGTCGCCCATGTCGACGGACGGACCGTCGGCGAGGATGTCACCTCGCGCCACCTTGTCACCAGGGCGCACGATGGGGCGCTGGTTCTGACAGGTGTTCTGGTTCGAACGCACGTACTTGGTCAGATTATAGATATCGACGCCCGCTTCACCGCCGATGATCTCGTCCTCGTCGATCCGCACCACAATACGCTTGGCATCGACCGAGTCGATCACGCCGCCGCGGCGGGCCACGGCGCAAACGCCGGAGTCACGGGCGACGAAACGCTCCATGCCGGTACCCACCAGCGGCTTGTCGGCACGCAGGGTCGGCACCGCCTGACGCTGCATGTTCGAGCCCATCAGGGCGCGGTTGGCGTCATCGTGCTCGAGGAACGGAATCAGCGCAGCTGCCACGGAGACTACTTGGCGCGGCGACACATCCATCAACGTGACCTTGTCCGGCGCCATGAAGGTGGTCTCACCCTTGTGGCGTACCTGAACCAGATCGTCGATCAACTTGTTGCTCTCGTCGACTGTCGCCGAGGCCTGCGCGATGATGTAATCGCCCTCCTCGATCGCGGACAGGTGCACGATATCGTCGGTCAACTGGCGATCCACGACCTTACGGTACGGCGTCTCGAGGAAGCCGTAGCTATTGGTCCTGGAATAAGTGGCCAACGAGTTGATCAGGCCGATGTTCGGGCCTTCCGGTGTCTCGATCGGGCACAGGCGCCCATAGTGCGTGGCATGAACGTCGCGCACTTCGAAGCCTGCGCGTTCACGCGTCAGACCACCCGGCCCAAGCGCGGAGACACGACGCTTGTGCGTCACCTCGGAGAGCGGGTTGTTCTGGTCCATGAACTGGGACAGCTGCGAAGAACCGAAGAACTCCTTGACCGCAGCCGCCACCGGCTTGGCATTGATCAGATCCTGTGGCATCAGGCCTTCGCTCTCCGCCATGGAGAGACGTTCCTTGACTGCACGCTCGACGCGCACCAGACCGACGCGGAACTGGTTTTCCGCCATCTCGCCGACACAACGAATGCGGCGGTTGCCCAGATGATCGATATCGTCGACTTCACCGAAGCCGTTACGAATGTTGATCAACTCCTTCAGGACGTCGAGGATGTCCTGATTGTCGAGCACGCCGGAACCGGTATCGCCTTCACGACGCAGACGACGATTGAACTTCATCCGACCCACGCCAGACAGGTCATAGCGATCTTCGGAGAAGAACAGGTTGTGGAACAGCGTCTCGGCGGCTTCCTTGGTGGGCGGCTCGCCGGGACGCATCATGCGATAAATCTCGACCAGCGCTTCCAGACCGGAGCGCGTGGAATCCACCTTCAGCGTATCGGAGATGAACGAACCAGCGTCGAGATCGTTGGTGTAGAGCGTTTCCAGCTTGGTAACACCGCCCTGCCCCAGCTTCTCGATCAGTTCTGGCGTCAGCTCAGAATTGCACTCACAGATCAGTTCGCCCGTATTGGTATCGACCTGATCCTTGGCCAGCGTCTTGCCGAACAGATAATCCAGCGGCACTTGAAGACGCTCGATCCCCGCTTTCTCCAACTGACGGATGTGCTTCTGAGTAATCCGGCGGCCTTCCTCGACGATGATGTCGCCATCATTGTCCTTGATGTCGAAGGTTGCGGTTTCACCACGCAGCCGCGACGGCACCAGCTCGACGAAAACACCTTCGCTTTCGAGATGAAAAGTACTGGTATCAAAGAAGGTATCGAGGATCTCTTCGGCATTCATGCCGAGCGCACGCATCAAGACAGTCGCCGGCAGCTTGCGGCGACGGTCGATACGCACGAAGACGTTGTCTTTCGGATCGAACTCGAAATCCAGCCAGGAGCCGCGGTAAGGAATGATACGCGCGGAATAAAGCAGCTTCCCGGAGGAGTGGCTCTTGCCCTTGTCGTGATCGAAGAACACGCCCGGCGAGCGGTGGAGCTGAGACACGATGACGCGCTCGGTACCATTGATGACGAAGGTACCGTTTTCGGTCATCAGGGGGATCTCCCCCATGTAGACTTCCTGCTCCTTGATGTCCTTGATGGCCTTGTTCGACGACTCTTTGTCGTAGATGATCAGGCGCACCTTGACGCGCAGCGGTGCCGAATAGGTCACCCCGCGAAGCTGGCACTCCTTGACATCGAAGCCCGGTGTGCCAAAGCGATAACTGACATACTCGAGCGCCGCATTACCCGAGAAGCTCGCGATCGGAAATACGGACTTGAAAGCCGCATGGAGACCGGTCTCGAGACGCTCTTCCGGCGCCCGGTCCTGCTGGAGAAAGTCGTAATAGGAATCAAGCTGGATGGCCAGCAGGTAGGGCACATCCATTACTTGAGGCAGTTTGCCGAAATCCTTGCGGATGCGTTTTTTCTCAGTGTATGAGTAAGCCATCTGTATTCCCCAGCTTGTTCACCATGGGTGACCGGTGCGTGGTCGGCGCTCCCCTAACGCGGGTTACCCCCGTTAGGCGCTGACGGCAAGCCTCCCGAAAGAGGGAGCTCGCCGTCGGAATTCGTCTAGTGGCAACAATCCTGAACCCAGGAGGTCGACCCCGAGTCAGGCGTACTAACGCCAGGCTAGCAAAAACAGAAAAAGGCCGGCAGCGGGTAGGCCCGCCACCAGCCGTGGCGCTTACGCAGCGCGTGAAGCCGTGAGCACAGAGTTACTTGAGCTCCACAGAAGCACCAGCTTCTTCCAGCTTCTTCTTGGCAGCTTCAGCATCGTCCTTGGACAGACCTTCTTTGATAGTCGCCGGAGCGCCGTCGACGGCACCCTTGGCTTCTTTGAGGCCCAGACCGGTGATTTCGCGAACGACCTTGATGACGTTGACTTTCTTGTCACCGGCAGCAGTCAGAACGACTGAGAATTCGGTCTGCTCTTCGACAGCAGCTTCACCGCCGCCGCCAGGACCAGCAACGACAGCAGCTGCAGCTGAAACGCCGAATTTTTCTTCCATTGCAGAAACCAGTTCCGCAACTTCCATCACGGACATTTCTGCAACGGCGTTGATGATATCTTCTTGAGAAAGTGCCATTTTCAGATTCCTAAACTTTGCGGAGCCCCGACCGGTATCGGCCAAGCGCTCGTTGATTCAATAGTCGACTCAGTCTGCGCGAGCAGGCCACCGATCAGGCGGCTTCTTCCTGCTTTTGATCGCGCAGAGCTGCAAGAGTACGAACCAGCTTGCCGGCAGAAGCTTCCTTCATGACGGACATCAGCTTGGCGATCGCTTCATCGTAAGTCGGCAGCGTGGCCAGACGGTCGATATCAGCAGCCGGGATCATCTCCCCTTCGTAAGCCAGCGCTTTGACTTCAAATTCCTTCTGCGACTTGCCGAACTCCTTGAACAACCGCGCCGCAGCGCCGGGATGTTCGTAGGAGAAGGCCAGCAGCGTAGGGCCTGAGAAAGTCTCGTTCAGGCACTCCCATGAAGTCCCTGACAGCGCGCGGCGTGCCAGCGTGTTGCGGACAACACGAATCTGGACGCCATTCTCGCGTGCCTGTTTACGCAAATCGGTCATTGCGCCAACGGTCACACCACGAGAATCGGCAACTACGACGGAAAGAGCGTCCTTAGCGGCTTCACTGACCTCGGCAACAATCGCTTTTTTGCCTTCGAGTGCTAGTGGCACAGTGGTTACTCCTTCATGCCGGGGCGACGACGTCGCGACCCGGTGGTTACCATCTCTTTCACCCAACCTCAGTGAAAGTCTTGGATGATGGCTGCACACCTGAATCGGCGAGCAACACCATCTGCGCAGGCCCCTTTACAGAGCATTAAGTCGACGACTGGCGTCGACACCTGCGGTCTTTGACGGTGCCCCGCCCCACCCTGTTAAAACAACGCAAGTCGTCGAAACAGTGCACGGGGACCGCAAAGTTATTGCCTGGTTGTCGCCAATCACGCGTAAGCGCTGTGATCGACGGTCAGACCCGGGCCCATGGTACTGGACAGGGTCAATTTCTTCAGATAGATGCCCTTGGACGTACTCGGCTTGAGGCGCTTGAGGTCACTGACCAGCGCTTCGAGGTTGCCCTTGAGTGCGTCGGCAGGAAAGTCGACCTTACCGATAGAGGCATGAATGATGCCGTTCTTATCGGTACGGAAGCGAACCTGACCCGCTTTGGCATTCTTGACGGCAGTCGCCACGTCAGGCGTCACGGTACCGACCTTCGGATTCGGCATCAGACCGCGCGGACCCAGAATCTGGCCCAGCTGGCCGACGACACGCATGGCGTCCGGAGCAGCCACGACGACATCGAAGTTCATGTTGCCTTTCTTGACGTCTTCAGCCAGATCTTCCATGCCAACGATGTCTGCACCGGCTTCCTTGGCGGCGTCAGCAGCGGCACCCTGGGCGAACACGGCGACGCGAACGTCACGACCCGTACCGTTCGGCAGTACGGTAGCACCACGTACGACCTGATCGGATTTACGCGGATCGACACCCAAGTTGATAGAGACCTCGACAGCCTCCTTGAACTTGACGGTAGACACTTCAGAAAGCAGCGCGACGGCTTCTTCAAGGGTGTAGACCTTGCCCGGCTGGACTTTCTCGCTAATCATCTGAGCGCGTTTTGTCAGCTTTGCCATGATCAGAGGCCCTCCACGTTGAGGCCCATGCTGCGGGCACTGCCAGCAATAGTACGAACGGCAGCGTCGAGACTGGCAGCCGTAAGATCCGGCTCCTTGGTCTTGGCGATCTCTTCGAGCTGCTCGCGCGTCACGGTACCAACCTTGGTCTTGTTCGGCACACCAGAACCGGACTTGATGCCGGCGGCCTTCTTCAGCAGCACAGCTGCTGGCGGCGTCTTGGTGACGAAGGTAAAGCTGCGGTCGCTGTAGACCGTGATCACGACCGGCGTCGGCAAGCCCGGCTCAATCTCTTGAGTCGCGGCGTTGAACGCTTTACAGAATTCCATGATATTGACGCCGTGCTGACCCAGCGCGGGGCCCACGGGCGGACTCGGATTGGCCTTACCGGCTGCCACTTGCAGCTTGATGTAGGCCTGAACTTTCTTAGCCATATTGAACTCCAGTCGGGTACGGACGCCTTGCGGCTCCCCTATTCAGCCAGCGTATCGGCCGGCAACGATAACGCAGCGTCAAGAGACACTGCGATGGATTCATGCTTTGACGACGATCAATCCTTGACCACCTGGATAAATTCCAGCTCGACCGGCGTCGAACGCCCAAAGATCAGCACGCTGACCTGCAGGCGACTCTTTTCATAATTAACCTCTTCCACGACGCCATTGAAATCGGCGAAGGGGCCATCGACGACACGCACGGTCTCGCCCGGCTCGAAGAGCGTCTTGGGACGTGGCTTGTCGGTGCCGTCTTGCACTCGACGCAGGATCGCATCCGCTTCCTTCTGGGTGATCGCTGCGGGCTTCTCCGGCGTACCGCCGATGAACCCCATGACACGCGGCGTCTCATTGACCAGATGCCAAGTCTGTTCGTTCATTTCCATCTCGACCAGCACATAGCCGGGATAGAACTTACGCTCGCTTTTGCGGCGCTTGCCGTCACGCATTTCGACGACTTCCTCGGTTGGCACCAGGATGTCACCGAACTGGTCCTCGACACCGTAAAGCTTGACGCGCTCGATCAGCGAGCGCATTACCTGCTTTTCAAAACCGGAATAAGCGTGAACGACGTACCAACGCTTGGACATGAAAACTCCTAGCCAATGATTCCGGACATCGCCCAACCCAGGACGGTATCGATAAGCCACAGCAACAGACCCACGACCAGAACGGCCGCCAATACGATCAGCGTCGTTTGAATGGTCTCTTGTCGAGTCGGCCAGACAACACGCTGGATCTCGCGCTTCGAACCGCGCGCCAGCTCCATCAACGCCTGCCCTTTTGCGGTGGTCAACGCGATCGCTGCGGCAATGCCGCAGACAACGACGACGCCCAGTACGCGATACAGCAAGGCCTGATCCGCAAACCAGGCATTACCGCCGACCGCCACTGCCAGCAGCAACACCACGACCACCCACTTAGGGGTGTCGTAGCGTGACTCCTGCACCTCGGCGTTGTGCTTCATGAAAACTCCTCAACTCAAGGCGCGATAACCGAACAAGACAAGATATCAATACAAGCCAGCCTGGGGAAGACTGGCAGGCCAGGAGGGAATCGAACCCCCAACCTGCGGTTTTGGAGACCGCTGCTCTGCCAATTGAGCTACTGGCCTGCAACTACACATCCGAGAATTACCCGGAAATTAGGAGGGCGCTATGATAGCGAAGAAACATCGAGAAAAGCAATCCCATCACGACATTTTCTTTTTCATCAAAAAAGCGAGCCAAAGCTCGCCTTTCACGCTTCAGAACCGACAATCGAAAATGGAGCTCATGGACGGAATTGAACCGTCGACCTCACCCTTACCAAGGGTGTGCTCTACCCCTGAGCTACATGAGCTTGAATCGTCATCAACAACAGTTGGAGCGGGTAGTGGGAATCGAACCCACACCATCAGCTTGGAAGGCTGAGGTTCTACCATTGAACTATACCCGCCTACCCGCTCTGACTTCGGCTTGCCGAAACAGACCGGCAAAACTCTTCACAAAAACTTGGTGGAGAGGGAAGGATTCGAACCTTCGAAGCTTTCGCGGCAGATTTACAGTCTGCTCCCTTTGGCCACTCGGGAACCTCTCCGTACCGGCGGCAGATTTTACACTGCCACGCATCGATGTCAAGCGCCTGTTTTTACTACAATAACAGAACTGCGCACCGATGGCCTTGCGCTCAAAGCGGGGCGCATTGTGTCAAAGCTGAGCATCGAATGCAAGCTAGGAATAAACCTTTTCAGTGCTGCTGCCGTATCGCTGCCGCCCACTGCAAATCCGCAGCCCATTCGGCGCTGTCGCTCCCCGATTACTCCGGCCGAATGCTGATCTCCCCCCCCGTCAACGTGCGCGCGCCTGTATCGGTCATGACGATCAGGTTGCCATTCTGGTCGACCTCCGCCGCTCTGGCAGCATAGGAAGCGCTGTCTTGGTGAACACGAATGGCGCGACCGGCATAGGCGTGCCTACGATTCCACTCCGCTCGCCAGGCACCGAAGCCTCGCTGTTCGAACAAGGGCAACATCGTTAACAAGGATTCGATCAGAGTCGCAGCGACACGATTGCGAGATGGCACCTCGATTACGTCAGCGAGCGCGCCCACGGGCTGCCCAGCGGCGCTTCGAACGGTATCGCTCAGGGAGATGTTCACCCCGATGCCAATGACCACCTCACAGGGCCCTTCAACGTCACCGGTCACCTCGAGCAGAATACCGGCGAGCTTGCGCCACTCATCGTCAACAGCGACCAGAACATCGTTGGGCCATTTCAATGCGACATTGGCACCCAGCGTCTCGATAACCTCGGCCAACACCACCCCGACGGCTAGGCTCAGCCCCTCGAGCGCTGCCACGCCAGATTCGAATCGCCAACCCATAGAGAGAATCAGGCTGCCGCCCCAGCTGGTACTCCAGGCCTTGCCTCGGCGACCTCGCCCAGCCGTCTGGCTTTCCGCGAGACACACTTCCCCATGGCCCGCACCGTGACGAAAACGGTCGCGCAGAAAAGTGTTGGTGGAGTCGAGCACATCCTCGATGAAAAGCCGCTTGAGATGGCGTCGTGAACCAGCGGAAAGCTGCGAAACGATGCTGGCACCATCAAGAGACTCCAACGCGTTGACCAAGCGATACCCGCGCCCTTTGACGGCCTCCAATGGTAGATCCATCGCCTCTAGCTTCTTGAGCTGCTTCCAGACGGCCGTTCGCGATACGCCTAGACGCTCGCCCAGCTGCTGGCCCGAGTGATAATTACCATCGCCCAGAAGGCGAATGAGGTCACCGATATTCATCAAGATATGCCTAACGACAAAAGCCGACAGTCTAGCGAAATTACATGCCTACCGATAATACAGCCGACATCTTGACGAATTCTCTCTACCTGCCCGCTTCGATGCGACACCGGGGATCATTGCGATGCCGCCAGGGTAGTAGCGCCGTCGCTCGTCGCCCATTTTCTTTATGGCATAAAAAAACCCCAGCCTGTTGGCCGGGGTTCGGTATAGATGCCTGACGATGACCTACTCTCACATGGGGAGACCCCACACTACCATCGGCGCTAAGCGGTTTCACGTCTGAGTTCGGCATGGATCAGGTGGTTCCCGCTTGCTATGGTCGTCAGGCAAAACTGACGTCGGAATGACGGGCCTTCACGGCGTACCCGGCC
>Ga0207878_100322_pt1 | contig 21918 bp, 13 predicted proteins | sample LinPmetageLP41_FD_184053 | JGI IMG/M metagenome (GOLD analysis project Ga0207878, IMG submission 184053) | Marine viral communities from the Pacific Ocean - LP-41 (SPAdes) | ecosystem: Environmental > Aquatic > Marine > Oceanic | place: Pacific Ocean | collected 2010-08-27 | reverse complement strand
TTTTATTTATTTTTCTATCTATACCTAAGTTCAACTCATTTAATTTTGTTTCTATACTTATTATTAAACTTTCTTTAGCGTCTTTAGCCTCTTTTTCTGCTTTTTCCTTCCTTTTATCCCCCCCCCCTTACAACGAACTCATTGCTTGTTTCAACATCGATCGATACGTTAAGCTGAGATATCTGCTCTTCTATATATTCGAAAACGAGATCACTTGCTCCCTCAGCCCAGGAATTTAATTTTTTATCAATATTATTACTAAGTGAATCTAAGTTTATTAACGCTTTTTCTAGCAATACCACTCGGTGTTTAAGTTCATTGATTGTTTTACTAGCAGAATTTAAATCAGCATCAAGAGTTAACTTTAATTTTTCGTCAAGTAATCTGTTTAATTTACCTAAAGCGGCAATAATAGTATCAGGACCTGCATTTTGATATGCACGATTAAGCGCAGTATTAATAAAGTCTGCTATGCGTGAACTTTTTAATAGCTTTTTTGCATGCCTAGTTGTTTCTTCTATATTTTCTATGGTTTCTAGATCATCTTCGTCATCTTCGTCCCATTCACCACTAGTCGTATTATCTAAAAAGTCTCGCTGCCAATCTTGTAGTGTTGCCAGTTCAAACTTCCCTTGTAACGCAAGCCAATTCAAAGATTGTCCGCCAAGCAAAGCATTACGTGCAGAAACTGGAAATATATTTTCTTCTTCCAAAACAATATCTTCTAGCAGTTCCTCCTTTACGTAGCGTATTGTCTCTGTTTTATTCATTGATTTTTTATCGCGTGCATCAAATCGATTAACTGCGACAATTAAGCGATCTTGATAATCTTTTGCATCTTCAACTATTTTACTTCGCATTTGCGAATCAGCATCTGAAGATAAATCGGTGTAATTAAGTACTAATAGTAATGCAGATGACCGTTTAATCTGTTTATCTACTATACTTTTAAGTTCTGGGAGCTTAGCTTCATTTGCTCCAGGGGTGTCAACAATAATAAAATTACCTATCTCCCCCTCAAGCTTTAATTCCTTAATAGATTGAAAGCACGTTTCTATCGTAGGAAAGTCCTCATCTAATCTGAATGTATTCAGTATTGCTTTAGGATCAATTTTATTAGTTATATTAATTCGACAAATATCGTTTATTATTTCTAATTGCTCATGAATGTCACTCAAGCTATTTAAATGCTCATCGAGCTTTAGATTCTTATTAGCTAAACGTTTTGCGAATGAGCTACTTTCGTGAGTATGAACATAATTCTGATCATGCAAATCAGCTAGCATTTTAGAAAACAGCTTTGCATGTTTAAAGTGATAAACCACGCCACTACAATTATCGTTATGTTTTATATAAGTTGGTAAAGCCGTCATAGGCGTACTTCGGCTTGGGAGGATTTGATTACCCACAATACTATTAATTAAAGTAGACTTACCTGCCTTCATAACACCTACAACAGACAAAATTAGGTTCAATTTTTCTGTGCTATTTTTTACGGCTAAAAGCGCTTGATCAAACAAATCCTTTTCTTTGATTTCTAAATTGATTTCTTTCGAAATCGCATCCATTTGTCCAATAATTTGCAAAGTAGCATCTTTTGAAGCCGTTATAATACTATTTTTGTTATACATCATTACATCCTAAATCATTAATATTGAAGCATAAACTTTAGTTAAGCTTATTTTTCGTAGTTTGTCTCTACATATCAGAACAGCATTGCTGTAGTTTTTAACATAAACATATTTATTTAGGGTACACCTAAATTATCGTAAGAATATTATTTAATGCTCAGTATCTAATTGTACTTAAGCCATGCAATAATTTTATTCCATAAACTTACAAACTTATTATCCATTCCCGATACAAACTAAATTCATAACCCCATTGACGACATTAGTTCATGCTCACTCACCACTTCAGGGGTTACTACTGCATCACTTAGCATTGTTTTCTTTGCAAGTAGCTTGTCTAGGTTCACATCAAACGAATCATATTCTGGATGTAAAAGGCAGGGTAAGTGAATAAACACAGGCTTTTTTTGACCTATGCGATAAACTCGGTCTGTAGCTTGTGCCTCTTTTGCTGGGTTCCAATGGCGCTCTAAATGGACTACGTGATTCGCGCCAATAACTGTTAAGCCAACACCTGCCGCTACAGGCGACATAATGATAATATTAAAGCCTTCTTTTGCTTCAAAGTCGGTGATCATCCCTTTACGAGAGAGCTGATCTTTCTTAGTTGCCATCGCTTTACTATCACCATTAATAACATGGATGTTTAGCTCATAAATTTTATCTAGGCATATTTTAAGAACAGCTTGAAGTTTTTTGGTTGTTGCAAAAATTATTACCTTCTCTTTTTTGTTTTTTATATCTGACAATATATCTAACAACATGCGCAACTTTTCAGACTCTTGTAAATTACGCTGAGCATCTTTTGCATTACTCGGTGGCTGTTTAAAAACCTCATCAAGCCTTGGATGTAAGCTAACAGCCCTTAATTGCTGTAACACAGTTAAAGCATGGCCGCCGCCCTGTTCTTTCGCTTTTTCAGCTCTATAATCTTCAACAATTTGGTTGTAGCCAAGCAACTGACCTCCGGTCATATTACGAGCTAATTCTGGAGCAAATGCCATATTGTCGGCTAAGTCTTTATGAATACCTGTTTTTATTGTTTTAGTAGGCATTCCTGTAAGTTCGTCTTCCTTGGTTCGACGTAACATAAACTGGCCTGCAGCATTACGTAAGTCGTTGCCAACGTCTAAACGTACCTCTGCTTTTTCTTCTTCATTAGCACTGCTTATTGGCTTGATCCAGCGTTCTCTAAAATAGCCCCAATCGCCTAATAACCCTGGTTGTGCTGTATCCATTAAGCACCAAAACTCACTTAAGCTATTTTCAACAGGGGTGCCTGTTGCCAATAACTTAAAATCAGCTTTTAAGCCTTTAGCTGCCCGAGTGGCTTGGGTATTCGGGTTTTTAATATTCTGAGCTTCATCAAATACCACCACCCCCCAATCAATTACGCATAGTGAAAACTGATAGTCTCGAAGTGTTTGGTAGGTAGTAATAACAACACGTCTATCCATGTCCAAGCGCTTTGTAGCTGCATCAGCTCCAACATGTAAAGCGTAACGAATAGATTCGTGATCTGCATGAGAGTCATCGATAACTGTGGCCAGCTGCATAGACTCTCTTTCAGCACCTTTAACTCTAAACTCTTTTAAATCTCTTGCTGACTGTAATACCTTAATGTCCCTAAATGGCGACTCATTAAAAGTAGCATCAACCTCTTGTTCCCAGTTTTCTAATAAGCTAAGCGGTGCAACTATTAATATAGGCTTTTCTGATTTATTATTTTGCCTTTGTATTGTCAGGTACTCAGCCATCATTACCAGCGTCATATAGGTTTTACCTAGCCCCATATCATCCGCTAACAAAGCCCCCTGTACTCGATACATATCTTCATAATTATCCAACTGCGCTGATTTGAGTAACGACAGCATCCAACTAATGCCGGACTCTTGGTGAGGAAAAGGTGTTCTTGCTAAATTAGTTCTGTCAAAGGTAATACTTTTATTAAGCTGCGAAACTTTATTAACGATATCTTTATTATGTTCTTCGGTGTCTTTAAGCAATAAAGAAACTTGTTCTTTTTTAACCGGCAAATCATCAGTATCAGATATATCCGTTTCATTGGATGGATTTGCCAAATTTTCCCTTACCTCTGCGAGTGTTTCAGTTACGCGCTGCTCATCGCGTATATCAATTGACTCATCATCAACAAAGACACTATCAGCATTTTGCCCTTTAGCTTGCTGGTAGCTTTGCTCAAACGATACAACGTCTTCCTCGCATTCAAGCAACTTTACCAATCGCTCTGGTGGTTCACTGTCTGTGTTAGTCGAAAACCAGCCATTACTTCCGTCACTGTCTTGACCAAAAGGAATGTGTACCATTTTGCCAATACCAGCAACTCTGAGAGAAAATCCAAGATCTAGGTTTAAAATAGATGCATCTAAAAAAGCTGAAGGGGTTTTAATAAATTCTGCCACTTTGTGTGCAGGAATGGTTCTATTTTGCAGTACTTCTTTAACAGCTTGTTTTTTATCGTCAGTAAGTAAAACAATGCGGTCTTTTATTCGCATTACTTGCCCGTCGCCCTCTAACTGAGCTAAACGATTTTGTAAGTCTTCAGATGATGATCCATCACCAAAGCTTGGGCTAAGCTCTAGGCTACCATCAACCTGTTGATTTGCTGTTACTGTAATTTGTTCTGGTTGTACTAAATCAAATTTATCAAAATGTTTTAAATCTAGTTTTAACCCATCTTTAACTGCTTGCTGTAACTTAGCAACTGCCAACACATTATTCAGCTCAGTGCGATCATCGGGCGTAAGCGACGAATGTTTTTCTAAGGCTAAAACAGCATTAAGCTGCTCTGGCGTCATTAAATATTGTGTTTGCTCACTAAAAAAAAGTGTGGGGCCTTTTCTATTTACTGGATATTTTTGCTGCTCAAATTTTGCAAATAATTGCAGCGTAAAGCTACTTTTAGTGGTTCTACCTTGAATATCAACATCAAAGTCGTTATTAAAAAAAGGCGGTAGGCCTAAAACTTCTGCATCTTCGGGGTCTAATAAACATGCTTGTTCGCTGTCTAGTCTAAAGCCATTGGGTATAGGCTGTGCAATATCTCTTTCTTCAAGCATTTTAAGTACAACATGCTGAATAAGCTGGTGGCCCCCACCCTCACCATTATTTAAGCAATGGAATGAGGCTACATCAGTGGCAAAATTAACGCCATACGAGTCATATACTAAGGAGTATCTCTCACCTGATGAATGACCGTTTTTATTTTTAGGCAAAAGCCCTTTTATCAAACTAACAAGTGACATATTTTTATTTGATCCCTTTTAAATATTCCTAGTACGCAATTTACTTCTTAAGCAAGTTCCCAACAGAGCCTGTCGTCTCTAGTTACTCTATTTTCAGATAACATTGAATAAAGTTTAGAATTCACAGTTGAGCGGTCAGCCTTCATATTAAACTCACTGTTTAAAACCTTAACGAGCTCTTTGGCGGTAATTGGTTGGTACACTTCTAGAGCGTTTAATAAATTGATTTCCAAAAGACTCTTTTCTTCTACTATTTTTCTTACCACAGGTAATCCATAACGATTAACATATCTTCTGTATTCGTCTTTATAAAATAGTTTTTCTAAATCGAGTTCAATGCCATTTTGAGTTAAAAAATCAATAGCATTTTTTTGCCAAGAAGTCGGCGAGTGTTGAATAGGCATTAACTCACCTTTTGGATAGTTCTTTTTATATTCTTGTGGAAAGCTATTTGTTAAAGCAAAATGGTTTAACTCACTCAAAGAGTAATCATTCAACTTATTACTCGGTAGGCCCATATAAATCCATAGCTTAAAGTTATGCGACCCTTCAATGATATGAAAATCACCGCAATCTAAATAAATAATGGAAGTTTGAGTCATTCCTCTAAGGTTTATATAACTGGTTGTTAAACTCTTTCCTAGCACTTGCTTAACTGTATGCTCTGCTTGGTTTCCAAGCATTAGCCGTGCATTACGAACAAACCCATGTTCATAAAGCCCTTCTAAAAAGCGCTTACGTGCAGGGAACATTCTATTTAACGCTTCATCGCCGGTGTAATTTGCGTACTCTTCAATAGCGCCTAAAAATAACCGCAAGTCTTCTTTGGCAAGCCAACCTGTTACTGCTTTCACTCTATTCTCACCAATGGGCTTCCACCACTGGCGGTAATTTGTAGCAGTATTAGCAATACGCGGGTCGCCCGCTAAGTTCAGTACAAAGTTTTGCCATATTTCACTGGGGGCGCCAGCAGAGCGATCAATAATAATTTCAAGCGCTATGTGCCCTATTCGTTTACCTTCTTCAAAAGGCATAGTGGCAACATCGTGCTTTAAAAGCTCATGCAGCACATCATGTTGCTCACCAACGGGGATTTCTTTCAGTGTATCCAGGTAATATTGCGCGTGGCAAATATCTAAAAATCGCCCTTGCGGCAGCTCGTTTAAGCGTAGTTTTTTTAATTGTTCGTTTAAGTCTAAGTGGTTTTGTTTGGCAAGGTTAACCAAAGCCTTAGGAGCGGTTAAATCAAACAGCCATTTAGCTTGGTTAAGCACCGATAATATTGTGTCACTTGAGTTTTTGCGATCTTTTAAACGTTGCTCTATTTGCTGGTTAAGCCACTGCGTTAATCGGTTAAAAATATTGCCATCAACCAGTGCATCAAAATATCGATAAACCAGTGAAATTAAATTCATTAACGACGACATACCCAGTTTGGGATGTTTAGCTTGTATGTAATCTATTGTTTCTTCGTTTAAGGAGTTTTTTCTTACGTCTTCTTTATCTATCCATAACTGAGTTAAAACACGCACGCCTTTACGTTTAAGTAGTGTGTTTTTTAATTGTGTAATATCTCTGCTTAATACACATTGCCTTACCTGTTGTTCAAGTGCTTTAAATTCTTCGCCTTGTCCTGCACCGTCGGCAATTTTTTTTGTTTGTAATGTTAGGCTACTCCACTGCTGTGAAATACGCTCCCAGTTAAACTGAGCAAGCTCTGGAATAGGAGGTAAATGCAACATAATTAAGGCATCTCCAAACGGCTTCTAACCGTTTCATATTCAGCGCTGGTGGGCCTGCGAATAGTAAAGCGAATATCTATTCGCCTGTTAGACCTGAAATCACTTTCTGTTAGCTCTTTAGCCACCATCCTTCGTGTTGCCGCATAGCCACTCACTGAAAAAAGCTTGTTGCCATCTTTATTTTTAATAGCCGCTAAATTATGTTGGTCTGGTAGTAACTTACTCCAAAGCTCCCACAGCGAAATCGCCCTAAAGGTCGATAAGCCCCAATTACCTTTACCCAGCATACCGTTAAAGTTTTTACTGTCGGTGTGCCCTTCAATAAAAATAGTATCAAGAAATTGCTCACGGTTTTCTTTATTTATAACCTCAGCTAGCACCTCACCAATTTCTAGTGCAGTGCCTTCAAACTCTGGGCTTATATTAAACGCTGCGCTATCAAACCCTAAAATATCGTTAGGAATACTTAACACTGTTTTATTTTCACTAACCGTGACTTGTATGCCTCGTTTTCGCAGTAAATCAGCCGCTTCATCTAAAATTGTTTTACGTACTTCTTCGGCTTTGTGCAGCATTTCTAGCTCTTGGGTAAATGCTTGTTGTTTATTTTCAAGCTCTTCTTTGGCTTCCATAAGCTCAACCATTAACACAACAGAAGCTAAAACAAATAAAATAAGTAAGCCCGACAAAATATCCGAAAACGACATCCAATAAGGGTTTTCTTCGTCAACACTTACTTGGTTGCTTCTAAATACTCGCATTAGCTACGCTCCAATTCATCCACTAAATCAGAAATAGAACTTACTGTACGGCGCATTTGGTCACCAAACTCAAGGGTTGTGGTATTCCAGGTTTCCATACGCTCTTTAACTTGGGTATTTACTTCTGATGAATAGCTGCGTAACCACTCATTCGTTTGCTTTTCAATATCAGACACTTGCTTAGCTAAAGTATTACTTAGCCCCTCAAAAGACGCCTCAACACCACTTATAAACTCAATTTGATGTGTTTTCATTTCGCTAAAGCCGCTTTGAGCTAATTTTGCCGTACTGCCAAACTGCTCTGTTGTAGCAACAAGCGACGTTTCAAGTCCTCTTAGCACTTTAGCTTGCTCAATTACGTGGCTTGCTAATGCATCGTTTTGAGCAGAAATACCTTTAATTGTGTCGGTCATATCACCTAAGCGCGTATCAAACAGCTCCGTTGCTTTTAATAAATTGCCCGATAACACTCCAATTTGGTTTGCACTATTACTCAGGTTTTGGCTACTTGTAGCAGATGACTCCGCAACCGTTTTAAGCTCTCCTATAACGTCTTTATGTTGTGCAATAACCGAGTCCATATGTGTTTGCGTACGTTTTACTGCATCAGTCATCGAGGTAAGCATTTGGTCTTGTTGTGCTAGCCACTTACCTAACTGCGATTGTAATTGCTCACGATATTCTGAGTCACGCTTAGCCGCTTCAAGCTGTTGGCTGTTAATTAATGAACCAAACGTTTCTTCAAGCGTCTTTTGGCGCTGCTCAGAGCTTTGCATAAAGCTTTGTAAACTTGTTTCAAGGCCACTGGTAAACGCCTGTTGCTGCGCCGTTGTTTTTTCGTTTTGGCTAGAAAGCTCATTAACAAATCCTCGGTTCGATTCGCCCATAGCGCTTTGTACTTCGGCCATAGAGTCAGAAAGCTTATTAAGCGTTTGCGATTGCTCAGTTAACCAGCCACCTAATACCGACTGTAAATTATCTACATGGTTTGCTTCACGCGTCGCTTGCGATTCCTGCTGCGACTCAATCGCTGCAAACAGTTTTTGCTCCATAAGCTGTTGGCGTTCTTCGCTTTTGTTCAGCATTGCTTCTAGTTGCTGGTTAAATTGCGATGACACACCTGCTTGTTGCTCAGCCAGTAACTCAGCTTGTTTACTGCTTTGTTCAAGCACTGCGCTCATTTGCCCGCTCAAGCTACTTACTGCCTCATGCATTTGCTCTGTCGACTTTTGTATAAGCTCGCCTTGGCCTCTGCCTGCCGCTTGCATGCTTTCGGTAAAATTACTAATTAAATGCTCAAACACGCCGCTGGTTTGTTGGCTGGCATTACTGACTAACGACTGCATAGCAGGTGCCATTACATTGTTAAGTGCGTTAGTAAAAGCATCTTGCATGCTGTCACTCACACCCGAAATCGTCTCCTGTAATTTATTACCAATTCGCTCATGCAATTCTTGCAGTGCTTCACTGCTATCACTGGTGTTTTTAGAAATATCAACAAGTGACTTTTCAGCAGGTAAACGAGGGAATAAAAAGTCAATTTTCTGCTGAATTTTAACTACCTTTTTAATTATTCGACGTTCTGTGTTTTTTTCATAAATATTAAGTAATAAGCTAAGCCCCACACCCCAAACAGAGGTAACAAATGCCATTGCGGCACCGTTAATCATGCTTGCAATACCACCCTTAAGCGCTTCTATTTCGTTGCTTTCCATGTGCAGCCCTTTTAAGCCCATAGTTAAGCCTAAAAAAGTACCGAGTACACCAATGGCGGTTAAAAATGAGGGAGCTGCTGCTAGTAATCTATTTGAGGTGATACCCGAGGCCAGTGTTCGTGGATTAAAAAAGTGTTCTGCATCTAAGGTGTTATATACGCCTTTTTCACGGTGATCTAAAACCAAGCTTTCATCAAACTCACGCCAAAGGTTTTTAACTACGTCATCGTTTGATGATTTAGCTTTATCTCTAATATCAGCAATATTATCGTAAAGAGACTCTGTAGTTTGGTTTACTACAATTTCTTCAACCTTTTTAATCGTTTTTTTACTGTTATGTTTTAGTAAAAGCACCCAACCAACAGCAAATATAAAAAGTAGTACCATAATAATTATAAATGAACGCCCTAACCATGCATTTGGCCATAATAAATCAGCGTTTAATAACAATCCTTCAAACATGCCTTACTCCTAATCCCTTAGTTTACGGGTAGTAATTACTTAATAAGTGGTTAATAGTTTTTTTTTACTTAATAATTAAAGTCATTAATAAACAAGTATCTATCAGCTGTTAGTTTTAATTTTAATATATGAACACTTAGCTCTTTAGCGATTTCTGCTTGGGTTTGTTAAAAATAAGTTGGTGCCGTTGCTTTCATAGCGCTTATTCCAAACCAAATCAAAATAAATACGGTGGTTTAAATCTATTTTTGCTGCTTTATCTTTTAAAAAGTTTTGTATTTCTGCGTAGTGCAGCGCTGTTTTAATGTCTTTATATGTAAAGCGACGCTTAATGCCCAAAACCTTCGCTTCTTGGGCGGTAAATATAAATTCTGACTGAAATATTTGGCTATCAAGAGGTAAAAACAGCCATGGTGTGGCGGTTTTTCTTGCTGGTGCAAAGTCCTCCCCCATTGCTATAAAGTGCTCAAATACAATATCAACGGGCTTTCGTACTTTATTAAACGACTGCAATTGCAAAGGTTTAATGTTTTCACTCAGTTCAACTATTAGCTCGCTACATAGCTCGTTGGCAAGTTCGTTTAACTCTATTTCAGAAGTAAGATTATTGAGTGCGTGTATTAAATAATCTTTCTTTTTAGTTAATACATCTCTAAAGGTATGTGATGCGCCTAAGCAATTATTACTTTTACGATGAAAACCCCGATAGGTGTTTGAGCCTAAGCTTTTTAATACCAATGCCTCGTAGCTGAGTAATGGCGTAGGTGTTAAAAATACCGTATCACCCACTTCATTCATGCGTTTTATTTGTGCCTGCATTTTTTATTTATCCTTACGCGTGAAGTAACTAGCTTGTTTTGCAAATTGTGCGTTGATTATGTTGTTATTTAATTCACGTTGGGTCATTTAACATCCTTGTTCTTATTTTTATAAATAGCGTTATAGCTCGCCTGCAAAGGCTTTTTGGCTTAGTGAGTTAAATGCAAGTGAGCAATTCCCGCCCCACCCTATGAATAAGCTTTTAATTTTATTGTGAACTTTAAGATATTTATCCTGTAACTCTATTGGAGGAATAAACGGTACAAACTCACTTAACACTGTTTTATTTATCGTGGCAATGCCTGTTGTTTGTTTGCCTACTTTCAAAAAATATCTTTTCCCTCTTTGAGAAGATATTAATACACTTAAAAACTCAGGCCTTACAACATCTCTGCTATTTACTCTTACCGAAAAAATATGATTTTGATGTATACAATTTTCTATTTCACCATTCCAAACGTACCCTCTTCCAAGCTTATCGATATCACCGCCTTCTGTAAGCAGTATATCCCCAGTTTGAAGTTGACACTTTTCAGCATCTCTATTTGAAACAGTAATATCTTTTACTTCATCTAAACAGAGATAACCATCTTGAACATTGGCTACTCTCATATAAGGTAAAGTGATAGAGTCTTCGGGCTTTAGCTTTTTGCCTTTGGTAACACCTGAGCGAATATCAGCAATGTCTTTTAATATTTTTTCCTCCCACCCCATTTGATTGGTGACGGGATCGCCGAACATATCTAGGAATACGCTGCGGAGGAAGTCGTCGGCGAGTTGGATGGCTTGTTGGCGTTTGTGGCGAATGGCATCGGCTTTATCTAAAATCGCTGCTATGCGTTTTTGTTCTTCGAGTGGTGGTAGTGGGATTTCCTGCCTCGAAATAGTTTGGTGCCCTAAGTGCTTTTGAATTCCACCTTTCATCTGTTTTTGCAAAAGACTTTGAAACACATTTGATGACAACATCATGTACAAGTAATCACGATCAACTGAGTTATTATCAAAAGAAATTTTGAAAAGGTTATTACTTAATATTCCATCTTTTCCTTTAAATACTCGGCCTGGACTACCAGTATTTGCCATAACTAAGTCATTAGAAGTTACTTTCTTGTGGTCGAATTCATCATCTACAAAACTTAATTTTTTCTCACTCATAAAATCAGCAATGTACAAATACCTATAGCCCCCCTGGTAAGGTTCTTCTTTAGTATTAGCTTTTGTGATTTGTACTCCTTGAGTAGTTGTACAAATATCACCTAGTTTTACCAACGACCAACTCACAGCATCGCCTCCAGCTCTTTTAGGTCTGCCAATATTTCATTTTCCAACGACACCAACTTACCAAGTATTTCTTTTGGCGGATCGTAGATTTCTTCTTCGTATACCACTTCTTTATAGCGGTTGATTGAAAGGTCGTATTTGTTGCTGGCTATGTCGTCTTTACTTACCCAAAACGCCTTTTGAGTTTTATCATTTTTATTACTTGTCGCCTGTGCTTTATCACGGGCTTTAAATTCGCTGATTAGGCTTGGTAAGTCGTTGGCTTTTATAGGGGTGCGTTTGTCATCAAGGCTAAAACCATCGGCTTGTACGTCGTAAAACCATACATGATCAGTGCTGCCACCTTTCGTAAAAATTAATATAGCGGTTGATACACCAGCGTAGGGTTTAAACACGCCACTGGGTAGTGAAATTACGGCTTCTAATTGGTTGTTGTCGACCAGCATTTGGCGCAGTTGTACGTGCGCTTTTGATGAGCCAAATAATACGCCGTCGGGCACGATGGTTGCCGACTGGCCGCCTACTTTTAACATGCGCTCTATAAGGGCAACAAACAGCAGCTCGGTTTTTTTAGTTTTTACTTTGCGTAATAACTCAGGGCATACGTCTTCTTCGTCTAGGCTGCCTTTAAATGGCGGGTTGGCGAGTATTATGTCAAAGCCTTCTTTAGCCTTTTGCGGGTAGTGCTCTTTAAAGTTTTGGCTTAGGGTATCTTGATAATGAATGCCCGGTTGTTTAATGCCGTGCATTACTAGGTTCATGGCGGCTACGCGTAGCATGGTAGCGTCAAAGTCAAAGCCGTTGAACATGTGAGCATCTATGTGGCTGCGCTGCTCTGGGGTTATTAAGTCGCCTGAGTAAAGACAATTTTCAAGCGGTTTACCGTTATCATCAAGCTGTATATTGCCATTTACGTCAAGCACAGGTTCGCGCTCTATGCCCTCGGCTGAGGTGTATTTTTGTAAAAGGTATTCGTAACTTACCGATAAAAAACCACCAGTGCCGGTTGATGGGTCACAAATTTGGCTGGTGGTGCTTGGATCCATCATTTCGACCATAGCGCGTATAATATGGCGCGGCGTTCTAAATTGGCCGTTAATGCCTGCGGTAGTAAGTTTGCTAAGCAAGTATTCGTACAAATCGCCTTTGGTGTCTGAGTTTTCAAGGGGTAAGTCGTTTACCATTTCAACGGCTTTTACCAATAAGCTTTGCTTTTGAATCATTAATTGCGCGTCTTTCATAAACTCGTTAAATATCGCGCCTTCTGGCGATACGTCGCCTGAGGTTTTTGAAAAGTACGGAAACAGCTCATCTTTAACCAGTTTGTATAACTCTTCGGCCCCTAAATGGCGTAGGTTTTGCCAACGAATATGTTGTTCGGCATCGCTAAAGCGGCGGTTAAACGGCTGCTTAGTGCGCGCACTTCGTTTTTCGTCGGCTTGCTCGTTCATGTCGAGCATACGGGCGTACATTAAAAAAGTAATTTGCTCTACTACGGTTAGCGGGTTAGTGATACCGCCTGTCCAAAATTCTTCCCATAGTTTGTCGATTTTACTTTTTAAAGGTCCGGTTATCATTAATGTGTATCCTAGTTATTGCTGTTTAAGCACGGTGTAAATTACGCGCTTATAAAATTAAAGGTGTATTTGCTTTTCAACGCTTTGGGCTTTGCTGCCTAATTTTACGTCAAACTGCTTAATAAACTGCTCAATTACATCGGCTTGTTGCTGGCTAAATACGCCGTCGAGCCCCATGTCGTGTATTTGTGTAAAGGGCGCCTTGTAAAGCTGGGCTATTTCAATTGCGCCGTGGCGAATCAGGTGGTTTTTTAACATACCAATAAAGCGCTGTTGCTTGGCATTTACATGGGTGTGTATTTGCTGCACAAAGGTAGTAAAGCTCTGCTCTATGGCGTTTTTGTCCATACCCACTATGGTACGCAATATTTTATCAAGCGTCGCGGTTGATTCGGGAAAAAACTCTTTTAATGTATTTAAATCAACACTTGGGTTTTGCGTATGCACTAACGAGCTTAATTGCGCTAAGTCGGCTTCGGTTACTTGTTCGCCGTTGCGAATTTTTTTAAGTACGCTGTCGGTTTCAAATAACGGGGTGAGTGTTTTTTCAACTTCTTGACGATATATTTGATAATCAATAGAGACTATTTTAGTAAGCCTGTCGGTTTCGTGTATTTGATTTTCGTCTTCTGTTATATCAAGCACAAAATCACTTGTTGGCGGCTTCACGCTTTTATTACGCAGGTGTATAATACTGCGTAAATTAATGCGGCTTTGCTCAAGCGCTGCATGGGTTAAATACTGCCAATATTGCTCGGTTTGTATTTCTGCTATTGCAGGTGCTTTGCTACGCACTTCGTTTAGGTGCATTTGAAGCGATTCAACCTTGTTCATTACACTTTGTTTAGCTAAATCAATTTGGTTTTCATCGGTAAATATTAGTGTTTGGATAGTGGTTAGCTCTAAATCAAACTTATACGCTTCACTTTGCCCCATTATGTTACGCCATTGCATAAGCGGTGCGATTTTTTCGAGTAAGTCGCTTACTGTTTGCGGTGCAAATTGATTAAGACGTTTTAAATCCTTATAGGTTTCGACCACTAGCCAGTTATCGCGCACCGATATTGATTCCATTGGCAGTAGGCAAATATCGTCGTGAATTAATTTAATGGTTTGGTCAAACACATCCATGTTTGCTTTTTTGAGGGCCGTTTGTGCAAGGGTTACCCGCGCTTCAAATAGTTTTTGCAGTAACGATTTTGCTTGTTTTACGTCGTCTTCTTCTGGGTTTTCGTCAAAGTATTCAAAGTTTGCCCAGTGATCGAATATTAAAAAGTGAGTTTTGTGCTGCCCTGGTCCGTATAGGTTTTCGCATAAGCGTGTGCCACGGCCAATCATTTGCCAAAACTTTACTTTTGATTTTATGGGTTTGGCAAATACAAGGTTTACGCATTCAGGCACGTCTATGCCGGTGTCGAGCATATCGACCGACACTGCTATGCGCATGCTGTTTTCGTCGCTTGATTTAAAGTCGTCTATGAGCTCTTCAGCGCGTTCGTACTTTGAGTGAATAACACGGCAAAAATTAGCACCGTGTTGCGGGTAAAGCTCGCTAAACAATTGTGCCATTAACTCGGCGTGGGCAATGTTACGGGCAAATATGATTGTTTTACCTGGGAGCTGTCCGTCTTTATCGCGCAGGCCTTTTTCCATTAGGTTACGTAGTATTAGCCTGTTGGTGTCTTTATTTTTAATGGCTTCGTCTATTTGTTTTGCGTCAAAGTCAAGCTCGTTAGGGTCGATGCCTTGGTCTTCTAATTGGGCTATTTGCTCATCGGTTAGGTTGTCTTTTTTAATGCCTTCGCGCAAAAACTGTGTGGTGTAACTTACAATTTTGTAAGGAACTAAGTTGCCTTGCTCTATGGCGTCTTCAAGTGGGTAGTTGGCTGTGGGTAGTTTGTAATCGCAACCAAACAAATCACACGTTGAGCGCGATACCATTTCAACCGGAGTGGCGGTTAAGCCTACCTCGAGTGCATCAAAGTACTTAAAAATATCACCATATATATTGTAAATTGAACGGTGCGATTCGTCGGCAACTATTAGGTCAAAATAGCCTACGTCGTACTTGTTCATTATGCGTAGCATACCTGGGTACGTTGCTATAAACACCCGCGCGCTGGCTGCTGTGTTTTTAGCGCTTTTACCAACAATATGTACTGGCTCTTTGGTGAATTCGGTAAAGGCGTTACCCGCTTGTTTACGTAGTTCTTTTCGGTCACATAAAAATAGTACGCGCTTAGCCCAACCTGCATCGAGCAGCCGTTTGGCAAGGGCAATAGATACGCGTGTTTTACCTGTGCCGGTTGCTTGAACTATAAGCGCTTTGCGGTGTTTATCACTAAAACGCTCACACACTCGGGTTATGGTTTCCATTTGATACAAACGCCCTGCCACAGTAGTATCTATCGGCGTTTTATTTAAGTCTTTTTTAAGTGTGCGCTGCTTTATTAAGTACTGCAGGGAATCTTTTGAGTAGTAACCGTATAAACCACGGCTATTATAGCCTTGCGTGTCGTCAAGAATTTTTATATCCCAGCCGTTTGAATAAAAAATAATAGGGCGTTGGCCATATTGCTTTTCAAGCGCGTTGGCATAAAGTATTGCTTGCTGGCGGCCTTTTTCGATATTTTCGCGAGTGCGTTTTGCCTCTATTACCGCAAGTGGTTTACCGTCGTCATCCCATAATACGTAATCAACATAACCTACTCCTGTTGTTGTAGGTTGATCTGTTACTTTTACTTCTTTGCCTACGTCTTCTGTTGATTCGTCGTCAAGTGCAACGTGCCAACCAGCATTACGTAAATCTAAATCGATAATGCGTTTACGGGTTTCGTCTTCGTTAAAGTTAAAACTAGAGTTAACAATTTGCTCATTGCGGGTTTTAACCTGAGCCAGCTTTTCTGCATCAATAGTTTGTTTTAGTTTTGCTGCTTGCTGCTGTGCTTGTTTTTGTGCAAGCTCTGCGGCTTCTAGTTCGTCAAGTGCGCGTTTTAAACGGGCCTGATTTTCGGCTAGCTGCTTGGTGAGTTGCTTGTTCTTTTTTGCAAACTCGGCATCACTTTGGTTAGTAGGCTGTGTTTGCTCAGGCGCTTTAAACTCTGGGCACTCTTGTTGCGTGCCATTGGCATACGCCATAAATAAGTACGAGGCTACAAAGTAGCTTTCTTTTAATATCCAAATAGCTTGTTGTTGATCAACTTTGCCTTCGTGAGCCGCTTGGTTGCCGCTTTTACGTATGGCGTGGAGCTTATCGGTAATTAAACGCGGGACCGCGCTGGTAAAGTCGTCGGCGGTAAGTTTATCAAAAATGTTAGAAGTGGGTAAAACAGGTAAACTAAGTTCTTTATATAAGTAACCTACTACTTTTTCGGCAAAGCAACGCAGCTTAACCAGTGAGCTTTGTGGATCGGTAATCGCATACTCTTCTGCAAAAGCGGCTAACTGGTGTAGCTCTGGCCACTTAGATTGAATGTGTTCAAAGTTCATTGATTGCTTCATTCCTGATTACTTCCTTATCAACTAATTTACCATGCGTTATTATTTTTATGCGTTTGCAAGCTTGCGAATATTAAGCCGTTATATTTATTTTTATATTGTGTGTTACTGCGCTTAACCAGTAGCTTGTTTCAAAGCTTTGGTTATTAGAGTCAATCGCTATTTTTTTAGCAAGCTCGTTTGGTAACACCTTATTTATTTTACTATTTATGCGGCTACGCGTTTGTTGCACAAAGGTTTTTTCCATTACTTTTAAATTACTGTGTAAACCGTCTCTAAAATCTTCTGGCTCTATGCCAAAGGTATCGCGAAATACACGTAAATCACTGCTATTTTGCTGTAAAAGCATGAGGTACTCTTTGCTGTATCGCAAAGACTCTTCAAAATCACGACCCACCACTAGCTTTTTATGTTCACTTTGGCTGTATTGGTTTAACCATAAATAGAAGGCGGTTTCTTTTGCGGTAAGTTTAATTTCAATACCTGCGAAGGTGAGCGTTTTTGCTTTTGCGTTTACTTCAAGGGCTAAATCTTTTTTATGCGCTGAGTTTAAGCTTGCTACTGTTTGGCTAAATGATGCACTTTGCATATTGGCAATGAGGGTTTCGTCGATAGATTGGCGCATTCGTACAAAGGGAATTTCGGCAAGGGTTACCTCTGCATTAATACAGTTTACTTGAGTGCCATTTTTGCCGTCAATAATGTGGTCATAAGGTGTTGGGTAGTAAAAGTCTCTAACAAATTCAAATTCGCTATTTACAAATACATGACTGAGTGAATCTTGCTCACGCCCCAATAAAGACATGGCATAACCTAAATAAAATGCCATTGTTTTACGGCCACCTGCAATAGAGGCATGAATGCTAATATCATTTTTATTGGTGAGTTCAAACACTTTGCGAGTAATAAAGTCGGCCATGTAGGTTTGTTCTATTTCAGATTTAGCATCACTAATAGGTAGGCCTTTATCGTCTTCTATAAGCCATATGTTTTCATCGGGGAGTTCAATATTAGGAAGTTGGTAATCTGCTAAAAGTTTAGCTAAATGGCCCTGCTTAAATAATCCATCGGTGAGCATAGCCTTTGTGCTTTTTGTAGTTATAACAAATACCTCTTCAGGCATGGGTTTACCCTGCTGATAAAGCGCAAAAAGAGTTTCGGTTAATACTTGTGGGCTTGCACCGGTAACTATTAGTAGTACATTCTTCATCAACGATCCTTTTGTATGAGGAATCTGCATAATACATAAATTACATAGTTAATGAAACTTGTTTGAGCTCAGTGGATTAGAGGTCTTATTTCTTGCCTTTAGACTACTGCGTATAAATAACAATAACTTTAATTTAATAACTCTTTAATCAACACAGAGCCCAGCTGCCGTGTATTAAATGGATTTCCATTGCCATTTAAAATTGAAATCCCTAATTCTTTAGCAATATTACGCAGGTAAGGCTTACTGGGTGCTACAAGCTCGTTATTTAAAAACACTTCAATAGTGCCGTTTTCAAGCTCCACCAATTTGTAGTTATTCCATATAACTTCTTTTACATTTAATAATATACGTGGCTTAACTGGTGCGTTTATTAACTTACTCATAGCTATAGCACTCTTACCTGTTGGCCCAATATTCATAAGTGGTTTTGCTTTTTCAATCGGAGTATCTAATAAAGTCTCAACCTGCATTTCTTCAGTATTTATTTTCAGGATAATGATACGGTCAACCAAAGCTAACGTATTTGTGTTAAAGCTTATATGGCCGTTTGACCCCATTTTAGCTGTTGTTTTTACCGATATCCGCTCACCACTACTTGATACTACATCATACCCCGCTTGGTTAACCTCTGTTGCCATACGTCCATTCGTGATTAGTGCAGCGTAAAGCTCGCCTATTCGGCCGGTCAAGTGTCTTAGCTCAGTTGGAGGAACATCCCAGCTTAACTCCCTTTCTAACCAGCTCATTGCCTCACCCAGCGACTGAATGATTTGCATTTGTGTTAAAGCCATTTTATATCCTTATTTTATCTTCTAACCAACTTTTAAAAGGTGCTTATGTCCTGATACCGACAATGAACCTTGAGATGCCTTTGCTATATGCTCACTCCACCAGTTCATCAACTCTCTACGTTTTTCTATATATTCAGCTCTATTATAAGCAGAACGAACCTGGTTTTTATCTACATGTGCCAGTGCGGCTTCTATTATATCTGGATTAAACTCATGCTCATTTAATGTTGTACTTCCAAGCGAACGTAAGCCATGGCTTACTAAACGGCCCTCAAACCCCATGCGTTTTAGAGCCATATTAGCTGTCTCATTGTTGATATGGGTTCTCGGGTTTCTGTCTGACGGAAAAACAAAGTCTCTATGCCCTGAAATTGGTTTTATTGATTCTAATAACTCTAAAGCCTGTTTTGATAAAGGAATGACATGCTCTCTGCGTTTTTTCATCCGTTCAGGGGGTATAGTCCAAAGTTTATTACCAAAATCGATTTCATCCCATCGAGTACCGGCAGCTTCACCAGGGCGGGTAAGTGTATGTAACTGCCATTCAATCAAAAAGCGGGTTACTCGTTTAATTGACGCCGTTGCAAGCGTTTGCATCAATTCAGGCAGCTCTTCTGGTTTTAACGAAGGCATGTTTTGTTTTTGCGGCTTTTTAAATGTTTCTTTTATTCCAGCAAGCGGATTCGCTTGAATATAACCACTATTAACTGCGTAGGTCATAACTTGGTTTAATCGTTGGCTTAAACGCTTAACTGTTTCTAGAGTACCTTTAGCCTCTATAGGCCTTAATATTTTTATTACTTGTGGTGCGTTAATTTTGCCAATAGGATATTTACCAATAACCGGCAGTATATGGTTATTTAACGATCGCCAAATATCTTCGCCATGAGCTTGCGTAAAATCAGGCTTTTTAACATCAAACCACTCTAAAGCTACTTTATTGAGAGTTAACTCTTCTTGAGCCCGTTTAAAAGCTAAGGTTTCATCTCTATGCTCTTTTGGATCAGTCCCTAAAGCAACTAGTTCTCTGGCTTGTTGCGCTAACTTTCTGGCATTTACAATAGATACATCGGGGTACTTGCCTAACCCCATGTTGACACGCTTTTTTGTAATTGGATGGTAGTAGTTAAAGTTCCAGAGCTTAGAACCACTCTTTCTGACTTTTACTTGTAGGCCGTTACCATCGGATAAAATTATATCTTTATCTTCTGCTTTTACTTTTTTTAACGCTGTATCGGTAAGCTGCTTCGCTGATCTTGCCATAAAAAATGAACCTCACTCAAATTTAGTATTCTTTTATTATGGCAGCTTATTCAAGGAATACCATTTTAGATACTAAAGCTTTGAGCTTGGATGAAACAGCCTGGGACAGAGTAGCACTTTAAGCTATTGATTTTAAATAGTTACAGGCACAAAAAAGGACGTCCTGAGACGTCCTGATATTGAATAATGGTGGAGAGAGAGGGATTCGAACCCTCGTTAGGGATTAACCTAAACACACTTTCCAGGCGTGCGCCTTCAGCCACTCAGCCATCTCTCCAAAGTGTTGCACTGCAACAGCGCGTTATAGTATGAAATAGGTTACACAGGTGCAAGGCATTTTTAAGTTTGCACCGTTAAATGCCTATTTATCAATCAGTAATTTATAAAAGGCATAAAAAAACGGCTAAACCAATAGGCTTAGCCGTTTTTATACATTGGGATAATTACTTAGCCATGTTTGCTGTAAAGTCCAACATGCGGTTAAGTGACTTAAGAGCACCTTCACGCAAGTCCATATCTACAAATATTTCCTTACCTTTAACATCTATTAAAGCTTCTTCAATCGCTTTTAAGCCGTTCATTGCCATCCAAGGGCAATGAGCACAACTTTTACAAGAAGCGCCCTCACCGGCTGTTGGAGCTGCAAAAAACTCTTTCTCTGGGCATAACTGCTGCATTTTATAAAATATGCCACGATCAGTGGCTACAATAAACTTTTTGTTGTCCATTGTCTGTGCAGCTTTAATTAATTGGCTTGTAGAACCTACGGCATCAGCCAGCGCTACAATTTCTGCCGGCGATTCTGGGTGAACCAATACACCCGCGTCTGGGTGTAGTGCTTTCATGTCTTTAAGTGCTTTTGTTTTAAACTCGTCATGTACAATACATGCGCCGTTCCACATTAGCATATCGGCACCGGTATTTTTTTGAATATAGCTACCAAGGTGCTTATCTGGGCCCCAAATAATTTTTTCGCCCTGCTCATCAAGGTGCTCTACTATCTCAAGTGCACATGATGAGGTTACAATCCAATCTGCACGCGCTTTAACAGCCGTTGAGGTATTTGCATACACAACGACTTTACGATCAGGGTGCTCGTCACAAAACGCTGAAAACTCGTCTATTGGGCAGCCAATATCTAACGAACACGTTGCTTCAAGCGTTGGCATAACAACTGTTTTATTTGGCGTTAAGATTTTAGCTGTTTCGCCCATAAACTTTACGCCCGCTACGATGATCATATCGGCATCGTGGCGTGCACCAAAACGCGCCATTTCTAGCGAGTCGGCAACGCAGCCGCCGGTCTCTTCAGCAAGGGCTTGAATTTCTGGATCGGTATAATAATGCGCTACAAGTACTGCATTTTTATCTTTCAGTAATTGTTTAATACGCGCTTTATATTCGCCTTGCTCGTCTTGTGTTAACGGTGCTGGCTTAGGAGGGAAAATATAACCTTCAGGCATAATAGTTTGAGCTAGACTCATGTTCTCGACCACTTATCTACAGTGCATTAATTACGGCGAATTATACGAGAATATAAACATAAATAACAGCAAACTAGCGGGGCTGTTTATAAAAAATAAAATGGGAATTTAAAAAAGAATATAAAGGAAAGTATTAGAGAGTGGTGGGTCATGATGGATTCGAACCATCGACCAATTGATTAAAAGTCAACTGCTCTACCAACTGAGCTAATGACCCGCTCTAATATAAATTTGCTTTGAAAAAAGCTACGTAAATCCGTCGATTAAAACTACTCATAGAATGGTGGGTTATGATGGATTCGAACCATCGACCAATTGATTAAAAGTCAACTGCTCTACCAACTGAGCTAATAACCCGCTCTATGCACTTATTCAATTTAGAATGAAGCTTACGTAAATCCGCCGATTGAGCCAC
>Ga0207878_100317_pt1 | contig 22686 bp, 15 predicted proteins | sample LinPmetageLP41_FD_184053 | JGI IMG/M metagenome (GOLD analysis project Ga0207878, IMG submission 184053) | Marine viral communities from the Pacific Ocean - LP-41 (SPAdes) | ecosystem: Environmental > Aquatic > Marine > Oceanic | place: Pacific Ocean | collected 2010-08-27 | reverse complement strand
ATAAATGGTCTAATCCCATTTAATTACATCTGTGCTTGCCTTGATGAACTGTGCCAGCCTGAGCCCGATATCGACAGCTTGTTACCCTGGAATTTTAAAACATAGGTGTAGTTCGCTAGACGCTCACGTATTAAAAACCTCAAAAATAATGCGCAAATTATCTCTGAACGAGTAACCGGTCTAAATGCTACTGAAAAACAGGAATTACTTAATTTTGTGCTTAACAAGTGCGAGCTTATTCAAGTGACATTAGATGATTTGAGTGAAGCGTTTCAGTTTTTTGATTCTCAAAATGCCCGTGGTAAAGCACTTGCTCCACATGATTTACTAAAAGCATATCATTTGCGTGAAATGATGGATGCCACGACACAAGCAGAACGCTTGCACTATGTAAGCCTGTGGGAGCAAGGCGTTAACCCTGATGATGATTCAGCCAATTTGCACACCATAATTGGAGAGTTTTTGTTCCGTATGCGCCGATGGATTGACGGTGATTATGGCATTACGTTTAGTCGTCATAACATTGATGTATTCAAGGGTATTAACTTAGATAACACGCAATATGCTTATGTGGATGCAATGCTGGCGCTCGATTACGCGATTGAAACCTTTAATGGCGATCCTGCGCGAAAATGGGACAAGCAAACTAAGAGTTACCCATTCCAAGTAGAACAGGTGATGATCAACGGTAAGCGTTTTTTTGAATACATTCAGCACTACATGGCCATTCACTCAACCTTATTTGTTGGTAACAAGGCAAAGCTCTCTTTGTTTGTTGATAAATACGCTAGGTACAGTGGCAGTCACCGTAAAGGGGATAGCTATGTGCGCAATTTATTTTTGTGTACCGTGATGTATTACTACGACAAATTTGGTGATGTGGAGTTAGAAAAAGCGGCGCAGATTTGTTATCGCTGGGCATATTATTTACGCCTTGAATTGCAACGTATTGGCATGGAGTCAGTTGATAACCACGCTAAAAGCCGTAGCGGGTTATTTAGAGTAATTCGCAAAGCTGTTCACCCTCAACAGGTGTTGAATTTTCAGCCGCTTTATATAAAAGTGCCTAAGTTTAATAATGCTGAGAAAGTACAAGGATTTATTGAAGCAATGAAATCGGGAAGTATCAATGAGTGATGTGAAACAAGTGGAACAGTTATCCGTTAGAGTGCTTTTTGATAAGAAAATTCAATATATTATCCCTATTTATCAGCGAAATTACGCTTGGGGTGCACCTGAGATTGAGCAGCTTATTCAAGATATTAGTGATGCCGCAGGGCTTATTACTCAGCCAGGTGAAACTGTTAGCGTAAAACAAGTAAAATATTACCTGGGTAGTCTTGTTGTTTATCAGCGCACAACTCACTCACAGCAATCAAATGTGGTGTACGAGACTATTGATGGGCAGCAAAGGCATACCACGCTTTCTATTTTATTGGCGTATCTAAAGCATCGAAAAGTATTGGATGAGAGTGACCTAGCAGGGTTAGACATTAACCTAACTTTTGATAGTCGCCCAAAATCTTCCAGAGCGTTAGATGATATTTATAGAGGTAAGTCAAGTGGCGAGGCTGAAGAGCCTAACATTCATGCTGCGTTGAACATTATTCAGCGTTACTTCAAAACCAAAGGGCTAGATACAGAGGCTAAAATTAAGCAGTTTTGCGAATACCTGTTAGATAACGTCACTATATTGAAAGTCGTTGTGCCACCGCAAACCGATCTTAATCACTACTTTGAGATCATGAATAACCGTGGTGAGCAGCTAGAAAAACACGAAGTATTGAAAGCGAAATTCATGGCTACACTGAGTAATGATGAGGAAAGAAACTGTTTTTCGACCATTTGGGATGCTTGCTCAAATATGACGCGTTACACACTGATGGGTTTTCAATCTGATTTGCGTAAAGAAGTATTTGGTGACAATTGGCAAACAATGCCAAAAAGCTTTGATGCGATTCAAGCAAAGCATACGAGTATACAGCAAAAACAAGATGCAATGACACTACGCGAAATTATCGACAACAAAACACCCAGTGAAAATACCGATGATGAAGAGCGCGAGAAAGAAGAACGCTTTGGCACGGTTATCGACTTTTCAAATTTCTTACTTCATGTACTCAAGTTGATGCCTGAGATTAAGGGGGTATCGCTTGATGATAAAAAATTACTTGATGCGTTTATTAGTAAAGATAATGGCTTTAAGGTAGAAGCCAAAACCTTTGTATATGAGTTGCTCAAGTACCGAATTCTACTTGATAGCTACATCATCAAGCCAGACCAACACAATGAAAAGCGTAAGTGGAGCCTACAAACACTCATAGCTAATACGAGCGGTACTAGCACAAGCTCTAGCTATAATAACTCTTTTGGTAAAGACCAAGACACATTAAATGAAAAATTGCGCATGATATTAGCAATGTTCCATGTATCAAACCCAGCCTTAGTTTATAAGCGTTGGTTAAATGATGCGCTAAGTATTTTGAATAGGAATACTACAGAGGATACGGGTTTAAGCATTGATGGAGAGGTGTACTTAACTGAGCTTGAGCGCTTAAGCGATCGCTATTTTGAAGAAATCACCGGCGGTCAATGTTTAGAGCTTAATGAAGAGAGCTTAGGCGTATTACATCAAGGAACGGGTGTTCAGAACTTCGTGTTTAATCGGTTGGATTACCTTTTGTGGAAGCGTTTATCAGATGGTGAAACATTTGATGGTAAAGGTAAAAAAGAGCTTGGAAAGCACTTTGATGATTTTCAGTTTAGTTTTAGAACCTCTGTTGAGCATTACTTCCCGCAAACCGATCCATCAGGTGCAAGCAAAATGGAGGATGTCGATCGCTTTGGAAATTTATGTTTAATTTCGCCAAGTAGTAACTCGAGGCTCAGCAATTACTCTCCGCAGGATAAAAAGTCCTTCTATCGTGAGAACAATCGTGCTGAGAGTTTAAAGCAAGCGATTATGATGAGTTACGATGACTGGGGCCCCGTGGGACTAGGTCGAACAAATTTAAAAAACCATGAATCGGCCATGTTAAAGGTTTTATCCGCAATAAAAATATGAGCTACAGCGATAAGTCGAGTTACTTAATAACACGGCTTATAATTAATGGTTAATATTGGCTGAACAGTAATTATTACTGAATTTAAGCTTAAAGCTTGGTCATATAACCTGCTTTTTTAGTTGTTTATCATTATTTTTTTGCTTATCACAGTTGATTTATATACTATCTCGCCACGACTAAAGTATTGCTTTATTTTAGTTGTGGATGGCGATAGGGAGCGTAAAGATTTTATGGATAAAAGCCGAGCAGTACCACCAAACCCCCACTGTTAATTTTATACCTCTTTATGATTCTTTTCCTTGCCATTAATGCGTGTTTTCTGCTTTGAGGTTTCAAGGTAGTTGTCTATTTAATTACGAGAGTACAAAAGATAAATCATATGGATATACTAGAAAGTTTACTACGCAGTTTTGATACAAACGTTGTTAGCGGTGCAGTATTAATTTTAATGCTTTTTGTTTTTGGTTCAGGTTTGTTTTACACCAAAAAGGCTAGGCAAGTTGAATTTGTTCAGTTCGTTCCAACACTATTAACTACTATGGGTATATTTGGTACTTTTTTAGGTATAGTTCTTGGTTTATTAGAATTTAACCAAAATGATATAGAAGCCAGTATTCCGTTGTTGCTAGCGGGTTTAAAAACGGCATTTATTACAAGTTTAGCGGGTATATTTTTATCTTTAGTGTTTAAAACACTGTCTACATTCTCATTTTTAAAACCTAAGCAACTAGAAGATAGCATTTCTCATGCAACACCTGAGGCGATATTAGGTGCTATGCAAGCGCAGGTTGCAGAAACAAAAGTTTTAAAAGAGGCGATTGTTGGTAATGAAGAGTCAACACTGTTTGGGCAATTAAAAATATTACGTGGTGATATTAATGATAATGCAAAAACATCGATAAATATTGCCCAAGAACAAGCTGTAAAACAACAAGAGAACTTTGAGGCGTTTAGTGAAAAGCTATGGCTTAAACTACAAGACTTTGCAGATACTTTATCAAAGTCAGCTACCGAGCAAGTTATTGAAGCGCTAAAACAGGTGATTAGTGATTTTAATAATAACTTAACAGAGCAGTTTGGTGATAACTTTAAACAATTAAATGAAGCGGTAGTTAAATTAGTTGAATGGCAAGAAAACTATAAAGTTCAGCTTAAAGAAATGAGTGAACAATACGCTCATGGTGTTGCTTCTATTTCTGCTACTGAGTCATCTGTTGCTCATATTAGTGAGCAAAGCCAAATAATTCCTCAATCTATGGGTGAATTAAAAGGCGTTATGGAAGTTAATCAACATCAATTAGCTGAGCTTGAACGCCACTTAGAGGCCTTTAAAGATATGCGCGACAAAGCTGTTGAAGCCGTCCCGCAAATTCAAAAACAAGTTGAAGCTACAGTAAACGATATATCGGCTGCTGTAACAACAGCGAGTGACCATTATAAAACCCTTCTTACACAATCAGACGATTACATAAAAACACACGTTCAGACATCTAATGATTTATTAGACAAGTTTGCTCATGAAACAGAGAAAGGCATTAATAGTGTTGGCGATCGTTTGATAGAAAGTTCAGACAAGATTGGTAAAGAAATCCAAACAGCAGGTAATGAGTTTACAGATAATACAGCTCGTACTAACGAAAGCTTAAAGACAACATCTGATCATTTACAGTCGCAAACTGAAGTAATTAAGCAGCACTTACAAGATACAGTGACAGACCTAAATAACAATATGCGAGACATGATTGAAAAACTAGTCGATGACGCTAAAGACATTACTTCAACTATGAAGCAAGCTAATCAAAACCTTGTGACTGATACAGAGCAGGTGCGTGACACTGTAGTTAAGTCTGCAGAAAAACTTCAGCAACGCCTTAATGAAGTGATTGACGATGCAGCTACACAGCAAATTAACCAAGCTAAACGTACCTTTGACGCAATGGAAAATGAGGTTAAAAAGCAGGTTGGTATGACTGGTGAAGCCGTAGACTCACAACTAAAACTTATTGATACTGCGATGCAGCAAGAAATAAACCGTGTAATGAACGAAATGGGTAAGGCACTTGCGCAGGTAAGCGGTAAATTTGTTGATGATTACATTAAGCTAACTAAAGCGATGAATGAAGTTGTAAGTCAGCGAGTAATGTAATGGAAAAGATATTTGGCTCTCAAAATACCTCACAAGATAGTGGTGACCATTGGTTAACTGTATCAGATTTGATGGCTGGTCTAATGGTTGTATTCTTGTTTATAGCTATTGTTTTTATGATGATAACTCAAAAAGAAAACGACAAGATTAAAGATGTTGCTGTTGCTTACCAACAAAATCAAGTGGCTATCTATGAAGCTCTAGAAAGCGAATTTGAAAAAGACCTTGATAAGTGGGGAGCAACAATAGACAAAGAAACGTTAGCGTTTAACTTTCAATCTCCTGATGTATTATTTGCAAATAATGAAACTCGATTAAGCGACGCATATAAAGAAATATTAAACGACTTTTTCCCCCGTTATATCAACGTGCTAGCCCCGTTTAGGGACTCATTAGATGAAATTCGTATTGAGGGTCATACTTCAAGTGTTGGTTTAAGAGGCTCTACAGAAGCGCAAGCATACTTTTATAATATGCGATTATCTCAAGGGCGAACACGTTCTGTATTAGAGTATGGCTATGCACTTATGCCTAATGAGTCTGATTGGATTAAAGCTAATATTGCTGCAGTCGGCTTTTCATCTTCGCGTTTGATTAAAGAGAATGGTGTGGAAGATGCTGCAAGGTCAAGGCGTGTATCATTTAGGGCTATTACTAATGCTGACATTCAAATAAAACGGATACTGGAGGCGCAGTGATGAAGCTAACAGTTGATTTTAGTGCGTTACATAGAGCGGTAGCACCTTTAGGGCATGTAGTAACAGACTTTTCTATTAGCAGTGATGCTTCTGAACTCGAAAGCATTGGCAGTCACCTTAATCAAGGGATGATTTTAGGTAAAGATGTACAGTTAGATGAAATTGATGGGTCAAATGGTGTATTAAACTATGATGGCCATCAGGTTATGCTTTATATACCTGATCAAGGAGATGACATTGAAGCCGTGTTGTCTAATGGTAAATTAGGGCGACGTATCCATGTGGCAGAGTGCTCTACTCTTGAGTTGATGCGAGAAACTGGCCGGTTTAAACGCTACGATGTAATTAATCGGGTTGATGGCTTTTTCCCTGTATTTGGCTCAAGTTACAGAGGAGGCTCTAATACAGTGGGTGAAGCTGATTTAGGTGTATGTAAAAACTGCTTAAAAATTCTTAATTACAAGGGTTACTCGACTCAAAGTCCTCAAGTTAAAAATCAAGTATTTAATAGTTTTTCGTTTGAACAATTTTTCGAAGTTTATAGCTCCTACTTTAAAAGTTTACCTGTTAACAGTAAGAAACACACAAGTGGTTATACGCCAGATTGGCCATCAATTTCAGCTAAGTTAAGAAGCGATTTGAATTATACGTGTGAGCAATGCGGCGTTGACCTTAAATCTGAAAAAAGGCTCTTACATACTCATCATATCAATGGGAATAAAGCAGATAATGAACGAGATAATTTGAGAGTACTTTGTGCAGATTGTCATAAAAAGCAGCCACATCATGATCATATATATGTAAGCAACTCAGATATTCTCAAAATTAACCAACTAAGACGTGAGCAACATAAGTTTGACGTGTTTAATTACGATAATCTGCGAGAGTGTGCGGATACAGCATTAGATGGCCTTTTACAAAAATGTGAGTCGACTAGGTTACCAGGTGCTGAGCTAGGGATTGTTATTCAAGATAAAGAAACATTTGTTTCAATTGATCTTTGCTGGCCACGACGAAAGGTCGCTGTGCTTATTAATATGAGTAATTCTAATATATTAAGAAGACATGGTTGGACTGTATTTACTGCGTTCGACGCCTTAAATAACTTTGAAAATTTTCAGCGTCAAATTAGATAAAAAAATTTAACGTGTTTTACAATGTTCATCAAGCCGGTATCAATCAAAACTGACTTACAACTGACTGCGGCGGCAGCCAATTTATAACATTAAAGATTAAGCTGTCTGAAGGTGGCTTTAGACAAAATGGATGTAGAGCTTGATTTTTAAATCGAGCTCACATTTAGACTTTTTTAAGTATTAATCTTCGATTCCTAAAAAACAGTCTTTAGATTTTGACTCATATAAGAAAGATAAAGGTAAATTTAGTTTCTCTTTGATAAGTTTAAACCATTGAATATCCTCTTTTTTAGGGATGTTACCGGAAACTATTAATAATTCATCACCTGGTTTTTGTGCTAATGGATGCAACTGGTATCTCAGTAATTGGCCTATTGCAGCTTCAATGTCTTGTCTAGCTGAACTTGTGTATTTTAACTCTGCAATTATGTAAGTATTGCCTTTTGTGAAAGTAACATCTCTACGAAATAAGCCATCACGGTCTTGTACCGTACTCTCTATATCTTTACTTTGTAACCATTTTTGAAAGTGCTTTTCCATTCTGGCTTCATTTAAAACCATCGTACTGTATTCGGGGTACTTCCTCCTTATTTCACTCGCATTAATAGCTCCTTGAAAAGCTTCTGCATTAATAGTATTCATAGTGTCAAATACTAGATTTTTTTTATCGAAGTCTCTAAAGTCAAAATTATTAATAATCTGATCTATCACATTCAAAGATTCAGTTAATGATTTTTGGCTAATTGCTGTAACTAATTCAATCGTAGGAAGCTCTTTACTCTGACCTTTTGAAATTGAAATATCGACAGACTGCGGTTTGCTTTCATTAATAAATGAGGTTATTTGATCCTCTTTATTTAAAGGGACAAATCTTACTTTTATTTCGTTTTGAATAGGCTTTGGAGTCACAGAAATACGACCAGCTTCTCCATTGCTACCAAAGACTATTTTTACTGGTGAATCTTTACGCCACTTTTTGGCACCCGCTTTATAATAGGTAGATATATGAATAGCTAATAGATTGCTAGGGTCAACAAAAAGGGGATTAGCTCTAAACCAATCTGAGGCTAATTCACTGCTTGATAATTTTGATTCATCTATGTTCATATTTTGTGTCCTTCGTGAGTATTCTAAATAAAGTTTGAATGCTTCCCTAAATCCAAATGCTCTCTAAGCATTTAGAGTTCATCATATCGTTAATCTCTATAAATTTTAGATATGCTTTTCCTTTTTTTGATGATTTATCGTTGATACCAAGTTTCGAATTTTGGTAAGTAATGGGCGTGACATTTATATAGTGAAAGCTATCAAGTCTAATTAAAACCTTGTTTAAGCTGTCGTTACTAATTTTTGAGTTGAGCTTTTTTGATATGAGTTCATGAAGCGGGGTCAGTTCAATATCGGCGGTGTCCATATTTGTAAAGTGAACCTCTAAATTATCTTCACCATAATATTGATATACAAGTTCATTTGTACTGCAAATAAAAACAACTCCTTCACCTGCATTGATTTGATCCAAAATATTAAACAATCCTAAGGCCACTTTAATATCAATAGGTTTCAAATTGGGATTTGAAATCACGTTATTGGTAAAAGATTCAAAGCTTTCGGGGGCCTTGTCAAAAGAAAACCCTTTCTCACCATTGTTATTTTTAGTGTATTTTTGCAGTAGTGGTCTATGTATATAGATTTTACTATTTTTGAGATGCTTTTGAGTGAGCTTAGTATTTTGATGCTTATTCTTTAAAACAATAGGGTTATCTACCGAGCCTGGTTTTAAATTAACTTCTTCCATATAAAGTCCATTTCAACGTTATAGTCTGTATATTGCTATAATATTCATTATAAAACAAACACTTATTTTTTAACGTTTGTTTTTCTAAATAAAAAAAGAAAAACCTTTTTTATTTATTTTAAGTTCAATGGCTTATGCCGTTTTGTGTTTGATTTTCTTACGTGATCTGAAAATATTTCACCCAGCTACTATGTGCTCATTGATTAACAATAACTAGGTACATAGCATGAACACAACCCCTCAATTAAAACGTATTGTGGCACACTTTTCCACTGAATTATTAGAAGAGTTCGACGTAGAAGAGCTTTGGCAAGATAAGCTATTTAAAAAGGCTTTATGTAACATTTCGGGCTTTAGCTATACAAATTTACAGTGCTTAGATGCTGATGATTTGATCTTGCGATTAGATCATTTAGCATTAAACACAATGCCTAAAACGTTACAAAAAAATGTGCATATATTTTGTAAAGCGTTTGATCTACCAAAAGCGGTAACTCCTTTAGTTATTTTTTCGTGTTGCATGACGCTCAGTAAGCCATTGCGCGAACTTGTCGAATACTTACGTGACGATTACGCGAGCGTTATTTTAGAAAAAATAGCTTATGTGATTGGTATTGATGAAGCACTACTCAACAAGCAAATTGGATTAATCATTGAATCTGGCATGTATTCAATGGATATGGAGATATTTGCTGGGGAAGATGAGTTTTTAATATTACCAAACGCAATTGCTAAAAGTCTTCTCGAGGGTAAGTTAAATAGTGAAAGTGATATTTTATCTAACTTGGTCTCTCCTTGTGAAGCTTCTGAACTTAGCGCTGCTGATTTATCTCACTTAGATTTAAATACTTTACTAAAAGCCACGCAAAATGCGACTAAAACGGGTGGGCAAGCATTGAGTATTTTATTTTATGGTGTGCCAGGTTCGGGCAAAACTTCATTGGCGAAATATATAGCGCAAGCCTGTGGTTCACAGTTGCTAAAGGTACAAGCTAAAGGCAGTAACTTAATAAACCCAACAAACGAGCTCGATAGTCGAAGCGCAAGCTCTGAGCTGCGTTTAGAGCACTTTAATGTGGTGAGTAAGTTGGTAGGTAAGCGTAAAAAAACAATATTGTTATTGGATGAGTGTGAAAACATTTTTGAGCGTGATTTATTCTCTAAAAGCTTCTCAAAAGAGCTACTTCATACTTATATTGAAAATCATCCTGTAGTGAGTATTTGGATCACAAATCATTTAGAAGATTTACCACAGAGCGTTATTAGGCGATTTAATATTGTTTACGAAATTCCTGAGCTAAACAAAACGACTAAAGAAAAAATGATTGGCAAATATGTTAAAGGTTTGAGTGTTGGTAATAGATTTATAAGTAAATTAGCTACTCAAAAAAACTTACTGCCAGCTCATATTGCTAAAGCTGTTCATGTAGCTAGGTTATGCGGATTTAAAGCACAAACCGCGCGTGAATGCATAGAAGAGAATATTCAAGATACTTTAACTGCATGCGGCTTTTCAACACACGAGCTGACTTATCAAGCAGCGCAAAAATTTAATCCTAAAATGGTAAATATAGAGTCCGAATATTCATCACTCGAACAGGTTGAAGAGGCTGTAATAGAGTATTCGAGTTCACGAACTCTGCTAACAGGCCCGCCTGGCACAGGTAAAACAGCTTTTGTAAATTACTTATGCGGAAAAGCTGATTCTAAACTTATTTCTGTGAAAGCATCTGACTTATTAAGCAAGTGGGTTGGCGAAAGTGAGCAGAATATTGCTCAACTATTTAAACAAGCTACACAAGAAGGAAGTGCAATATTTATTGATGAGGCAGATAGCTTGCTATGTAGTCGTGAACAAGCGACGGCAAATTGGGAAGTGCTAACAGTTAATGAATTACTATGCCATATGGAGCAATTTCAACTCCCACTTTTTGCAGCAACTAACTTTGCTAAAAATTTAGATAAAGCGGTAATGAGGCGATTTGATTTTAATTTAAATTTAACCTATTTGACTCCGGTACAGGCTAAGCAATTATTTAAAGATACTTTAGGCCCAGGAGTATTAAATAAGCACCTAATGCATGAGTTATACAAGCTTACAAAGCTCACACCAGGTGACTTTGCGATTGTAAAAAGGCAAATGAAGTTTTCAAAAAAGCGCATGACTCAAGAGCGAATGTTATCGATTTTACAAGAGCAAAACGATCTTAAAGAAGGCGAAAAGCAGAAGATTGGGTTTGTTATTTAGTTTTTAGAATTAGTTACATCTAATTATCGCTACAGAATAGTGGACTTCTCACAGCTTATAACTTAGAAATAGTTAAAAGCTTTAATTCTTAAAAGGATATCTATGAAAGTTAATGAACAGTATGTCTATATATACAGAGACCCAAAGACTTCCAAAATTAAATATGCGGGGAGGGGCAAGTCTGCTACACGAGCCTCATCGCACCAAAAAAAGACACATAATAGTGAACTTGAGAATTGGCTGAAAAAAGCAAGCTATAAGCTCGAAATAGCAGGCCCGTATGAAAATGAACAAACAGCTATTGCTGTTGAAGAAGCATTAATTTCTACTCACCAGCCTGAATTTAATATGCGAAAAGAGTCTTCTAAGTACAGTTTTCGTCCTTTGGGTGTGCCAGAAAAATACATTACTAGGCTTGAGCAACAACCTTTAGAATATGACTGTTTGTTTAAAGGGAATACAGAGTCAATTATATTAGTTAAGGTCACAGATAAAACGCTAGGCGATAGAGTTGGGTATAATTTAGTAGACCCACCTAGTGATGATGCAATCGTCGAAAGAGTAGAAAAATATTGGCAATTAGGAAATGATAAATATCTAGGGACTTGGATTAAAGATAAAAAACTGTCTCCGACGTTAATACTTGGTATTACAGGGAGTCCTGGAAACCAAGTAATAATAGCCTCTCTTGAAGTTGATATTTCTGCATGGGATGCGGTTGAAGTTATGAAAAAAAAGCTCATAACAGTACCTTTAAAAGATCGATCAAAGTTAGATAAACATTATTTACGTGGGTATCGTATAGCTTTATCAGCTGACATAAAATTTGGACGAAGTATCCAAGAGCACTTTAGAGTAATTCATAAATGACTACTTCCCACCTAATTTAATGAATTCACATCGTCATTTATCAATTTTAGAGCTTGTGCCAATAACGCCTAGCTCTATCTCGACCCAACAGCTACAGCGAAAACTGCTTGAACGTGGCTTTGATATTTCAACTCGCATGCTCCAGCGAGACCTACAATCACTTTACGAGCAAGGTTGCTTTGGGCTTGAAAAAGATACCCGCAGTAAACCATATGGTTGGTCTATTAATGCGCAGTGGCGAGGTGGTAGCGCTAAAATTATGAGCAGTGAAGTAGCTGAGCATTATTTGTTACTAGAGCAGTTACTGTCGCAATCAGTCCCGAGTGATGTTAAACGCTCTGTGCATATTAAAGCAGAACAGGCGCTTAAACGTTTTAATGGGCTTTTGCCCGATTGGCTTTCAACCCTACCAAAACCGCCTTTAAAAGTGAATATTGATAGCAAATTAGTTGCACAAATTGAGCATGCGATTAAGCATAAGCGTGCAGTGAGCGCTGAACTTTATAGGGTACTTTACGATGAAGCACATTGGTTGAAGTTTGCTGAGTTGAGTTTTTACAACTTAGTTGAGCAAGGCGGTGTGTTGATGGCGCAGTTTATGGTGGGGTCGCTTCACGATAAATGCTATCAAATGCCGGTTTACCGTATCCGCAATGTACAGATTTTGCAAAAAACACGACGAGAGCCAAGTGCTGAGCAGTTAAAGTCGTTACGCAGTGCGATTAATAAAGGTATGAAGCAAGAAACGATCGAGTTAATTGTAAAAGTGCCTAACCACTCTGCGGTTAATCAAGAGTTTATTGAACTTGGCGAGCTGACTGATAAGCAAAGTATTGATGAAAAAAATGTATTACTTACCTACCAAACTATTGATACCGAGCAATTGACTGATGAGCTATTTAAATGTGCTCATTGGCTAGAGGTTATTAAGCCTGAAAAGCTGCGACAAAGAATTGTTAGCAAGCTTAAAGCGGCCGCTAACATTTATAAATAACTCCACTAATTTAGGTGCGTCAAAAATTGACGCACCTGTTTGTTATGCTCCTTTTAAAGATGAAGGAGGTGTTATGTTTCAATTAATTCAGCAGAATGATGGTTTATCAATCGGTGTATTTGGTATTGGTGGGTGCGGTTGTAATACGCTTAACAGTATTTTTGAGCAACGCGAGTCTGATCAGGCGCACTTGTACAGTGTTAATACCGATAAAGTAGTGCTTGAGCATACACAAAGTGATGAAGCTGTGCTTATAGGTGCTGAGCTCACTCATGGTTATGGTGCAGGAGCAGATCCTAAAGTTGGGCTGCAAGCGGCAGAAGAGAGTAAAGAGCAGCTTTTAACGCTTATTAATGGCTGCGATATAATACTGTGTGCAACAGGGTTGGGTGGCGGTACTGGGACTGGCGCCAGCCCTTACATTGCAAAACTTGCTAGTGAGCATGGCAAACCCATTATATTTGTTGCTACATTGCCATTTAGCAGTGAAGGGCAGTTTAGGAGTAATATAGCGCAAGCAGGTTTAAATGAGCTTAAAGAGCATGCTAATGCTGTTATTACGCTCCCTAACGATCAACTTATTGAAGTGCTAGGTAATGATATTGGCTTATTTGACGCCTTTAAGCATAGCAACCAAATACTTCATTCATTGATAAAATCCCTCATCGATATGCTGTGTTTTCAGGGGCTTATTAATGTTGACTTAAACGATTTTGCTAAAATTATGGATTGCCAGGGTGATGCTGTACTGGGTGTTGGTAAGTGCAATGATGAAAGCGAGCTTACTACTGCACTTGATAGTGCACTCAATAACCCACTTGTTAATCAGGTTGATATGTCATCAAGTACAGGTGTGATAATACAAGTGAACTGTAAAGATGAAATTTCACTAGGTAGTTATAACCTCATTACCGATACAGTACGTCAGCAAGTAAGCTCAAATGCTTTAGTTATTTGTGGTGTTTCAAAAATAGAAAGCTTATCGACCAATTATGAGCTGCTAGTTATTGCTACGGGCGCGAGTTCTAAAATGGTTATTGATGACAATAAAAGTGAGTCAAGCTCTAAAGTAGTCGCTACTAAGCCAAAAGCATCTGATATTTTTGATATCCCCGCTTTTATAAGAAATCAGTCTGCACCGCCTAGTAAAAGCTCTTTATAGGGTTTGTAAGCAAAGAAAAAGTTGTATTGCAATATGTAAGCTTTACTCTAATATTTGCAAAGGGCGGCTCTTTTTAAGCTTTTGGGTTTGCTGAACTATATTACCCCAGATAGTGGAATAAGCACTTATTGTGCTTTTGACTTTGGCGATGAAATTATTTGAATAATCTAATTTTAAAAATGATTTTTTAGTCGTTTTGTTTTTTAACTTAGTCTGTATTTTTACTTCTTTGAGTATTTCCTTCTCAAAAAGGGAAAAGTTTTTATAAAGTGCTTTAATATCAGTGTTATATATTTTATTCGAGTGGTCATAATGTTTACTCATCGGATCGTGCTCTGAAACAGAGTGATGAAGCATTTTTTTAGACTCAATTTCAGCAATTGTTGATGACCCAATTTTTTTAGTTAGCACTTCTTTCATGTGCGATTTTAAGAAGCTGCGAAGTAGTGTTGGAAATGCTCCGGCTGAGCCTTTTATATTTATGTTATCTCGCGGGGCCGCCACCATGTTTTTTGGCGCATGATATTTAAGAGCTCGGTTTAAACTCTCTTTACTGATGGGTTTTGAGTCGTCTTTAACCTTGCAAAATAAGTAGGTACGGTTTGTGTCTGGGTTTAATTTTAATTCTTGCTGTATTGCTTTTTTCATCTCGGGTGTGAGTTGTATTTTAAACTCTTTTTGGTTTTTCATAGCACCGCGAGTGGTATGGGTTGTTTCAGGAAACGTTAAAAACTTAGGATTATCTAAATCATCTATATACGACAGACGCAAGTTACAAATATTTATGGGTCTTAGCCCAGTAAACATCATCAGTAGTACGGCATTTATTAATGTATTATTTTTAGATGTTTTTAGGTTTATGTATAGCTGAGAAATTAGAGATATATCAGTATAGGCCTTACAAGCAATAGGCTTCGAAGTTCTAGACGATATATAATTATTGTCTACTTCTAGGAATGGATTAGTGCCGTTATTATACTTATTTTTTGCGAATACCCACAGTTTTTTCATCTGCTCGAATTGCTTAGCCACATGCGGGCCACTTTTCTCTGTTAGTAGTTGGTCAAGCGTTGCTTCTATTATCTCAGGCGTAATAGTCTGAAATAACGTATTTTTACCAAAGGCATTTTGAATTGCATTAAGGTAAGAGGTGTATGTTTTTACTGTGGTGCTAGCTAACTTGCTAGGGCTATGTTTATTAATTGCCTGTAAGTTTTCTATTTGTTTACTCACTACAAATTCGAATGTGTAATTAGAGGTGTTCTTTTTGTATATTTCGGCCGCTTTTAATTTCGCTGCTGAAAAACTCATATCATTAGAATCACCAATCTTTGTGTTTTTTATGCCATGTTCTTTTTTAAAATGAGTAAAAAATTTAATAATGCCATCATGCTGGAAGACAATTCTTATTTGATCTTTAAGTTGATATTTTGAAAGTCTTTTTCCTTTTTCTTGCGCCAATATAATAGTCGCAAGACTGGCTAGCTCTTCCATTGACTCGTCATTGTACGGTGGCTTAAATGCATTAAATTCAGCCATGCAAAGGTCATGACTTTTAATCGTGACCTCACATGGTTTTACTGAATTTAATACTGATGTTGCCATTAATATAAAAACCTTAAAAAAGTTAAAATCCTCAAATAATTGATGAGGTATCGCTCTAATAAGGCAATGATATGAAATTAGTTTTTTTTACAAAAACTTTGGTAAGTCGAAATTAAACTTTTTTTAATTATTTTTTGCTTTGGCCTCTTGGGCATTTAAATATCTCTCAACGACAGCTCTTCCCTCTGCTGTTAATATTAAATCTTTTGTTGTCCTTCCAGTGTCTCCAAGTGGCTGGTTGATGAAATTTACATAGCTACCTTTGTAAACTAAATAAGCTTTAATTCTATCTCTCAGGGCTTTTTTTACGTTATTTTCTTTAAGATTTTTAGCTTGATTACTTTGCATGCCGGTAAGTCTCATTTTTTGGCTTTCAAGCTCCTTCGCTCTTTTCAAAATACTTACTTCATGAATTTTAAAAACATTAAATTTTAATTTTGTAGAGGTTCCAAATAACTCTTCAGACCTATCATAGTTAAGCCCATTCGGATCATCGTTTTTTCTAAGGTGATGAAGCGCTAGTCGGGTTAGTTCTTCTGCATGTCTAAAATGGTAGCCGTTATCAACCATAATCGCTTTTGTGTTGGATTTAAAAAAGCTTCGACACATTGTGCAAAAGGCTCCAGCAGATCCTTTCATTACAATATTTCTTTGATCACCTTTTACTGCATCAACGGGTGAATAATCTTTTATCACCTTATCTAACGATCTTTTTGCAAATGGCTTTCTAACGTCCCGTGGCTGAAGAAATATATGAGTAGGATTACAGTTCGGAAGCGCATTTTCCATCCACGCTCTTTGTTCCAAAATAATCGCACGCATAGCTTTGGTTAATGGCAACTTGTATTCTTTTTGGTTTTTCATTTCGCCACGCACACCAACAACGGATGCTGGAAAGGTAATTAACGTAGGGAAATCGATACTATTGAGCCACTCCCATTTCATCTGCGGAATGTTGATTGGGCGTATACCTGTTAAAATCATAAATCGAGCAGTGTTCTTTTGATGTATATTTGGCGCTGATGCCAGGTTAATCCATAATTCAGCTATCGAATCGAGATCAGTATATGCTTGGCAAGGTCTAGGGCTTTCTACTCGGTCAGATACATAAAAGTCATCAATGTCAGTTGCTGGATTTTTACCAGAGTTAAATTTGTTTTTGGCAAATTTCCATACCCTCCTAATTTGTGCAAAAAGTACGATTGCCTGAGTATTTGACTCTGCCACAATAATGCGATCAATAATCTTTTCTAACTCGCCCGCTGTAAGTGATTTAAATGATTGATTAAGTGGAAAATGTTGCCTGAGTTTTTTCAACATGCATTGGTATGTTTTAAGAGATGACGCTGCAAACTTTGTCGGCGCAGTGTTATGGCGCTCAATTAGGCTTTTCTCGTAAGCATTAAAAACTGTTTTAACAGTGTGGTTGTTTAATACTCCCTCCTGCATTTGAGCAGTAAGCTTACATGCTTTTGTTATTGTTAATTCGGGCGTTTCACCTAACTTTGTATTTGCTATGTCAGAGGTTTTAGGGAAGTTAGAATAGTAAATGACATTACCAGATTTGGAAAAAATTAGTCGAATGTGGTGTTGCGCGTCATATTTTGACAATCGCCTAGTGCGATTTGTTTTAACGCCTTGTTTTAAATCACATTCCTCTTCATGAAGTATGATTTTTTTGGCCAGCGTAGCACACCGATTTATATTATGCATAGAAAAAGGCGCCTTTAGCTGTTTCCATTCTAGTTTAGCTTTGGTGTATTGGGCTTTTGTAAGCGTTGATAATGATTTTTTCATTTTGATAAAACCTAAAGAAATAAAAGCCTTACGGCGATTTCTATTGACTTAAATCAACAAAGCAACAAAGAAAAATAGGCATAATTTGCGGTTGATGCTCACATCTAAAAACAAAAAAGTGTGTTACGAATGTGTGCTACGATTTAATAAAAAATAGTGGTTTTTTATTAAACTAATGCGGCTTAAAAAATAGCCTATAAATACTTTTTATATTCTTAACCTATTGTTTTTAAATAATTTTAATTGAAAGGGCTACAAAGTGGCTTTACTTATAAATAATAAATGCATTAACTGTGATATTTGTGTTGCCGAGTGCCCGAATACGGCCATTTATATGGGGTCTAAAATTTATCAAATAGACTCTGCAAAGTGCACAGAATGTGTTGGGCATTATGACAACCCTACGTGCGTTATTGTATGTCCAATTAATTGTATAAAACCCGATCCTAATAATCGTGAAAACCTCGATGAATTAGCTCAAAAGTATGTCAGGTTAACTAGTTCGCATTAATAAACCTTTTTAGTGCTCACAATACGGTACAAATGCCACATCCTTTAAGGTTGCTTAAGGGGGATTATAATTTGAACATACTTCAATCCCGAGAGGCCAATATTACTTTGGCTTCATTAAATGTTAATTATAGTGTGTTACTTTAGTACTTTATAAACTCAATGTTTAATCTAGAAATAGGGTTAGATTTATAGGAGTCTATTTTGAAAATAGGTACTAACGCTATCCAAAGTGCACCTTCTAAATGCGTAATATCGCTTGATAATGATTGTCGAGTATTTGTTATTGGCGATCTTGATGGTGACTTACCCGCCTTAAAGCATGAACTTAACAAGGTAAATTTTGACCCACAGAAAGATTTTTTATTTTGCTTAGGCGATTTTGTTGATCGAGGTGAGCAAACCCCTGATTTATTCACTTACCTACAGGCCATTAATGCATTTATGGTTTTAGGTAATCATGAGCATTTAATGCTTGAGTCATTATTGAGTAACGACAAAGCTGCATATAAATTATGGACAGAAAATGGTGGTAATTGGCACAAGTCAATTTCAAGTGAAAAGCTTAAAGTTATGTGTAAAGCGCTTTTAAGTAAGCCGCTTTCTATAGTACTTGAATATCGTGGTTACAAAATTGGTTTATCTCACACATTTCCTCAAATGTGGAATTGGAATAATTACCCCAATGATAAGTCAACGGTTGTAGAGTCGTTACTGTGGGATCGTGATGTAGTTAAGCACGATAAAATAATAAGCAGTAATGGCGTTGATTTTTCTATTCATGGGCATAATTCAACAAAGACGCCTTTTTGGGTTGGCAATAGTTATCATATTGATACAAATTATTATGGAGGGAAACCAACCCTTTTAGAGCTTGGTGAAGTTATTAAAAGTATATCTTTAAAATAATTAACAGTAATGGCTGTTTAATAATCTATTTTTTATTTTCGTTAACAAACGATTAAGTTTGGCTATGTAAAATTGGCGCAAATTTGCCATTACGTAACATAATTACGTAAAAGGATTAACTATTTGCTTTAGCTTGTGTAAAGCAAGTTTAAATGGAACAGCCTCTCTCATGTTATCAACAAGCCATTTTTCTCTCCCTTTTTCAAAACTTTGTAAATCATCACTTTATTTATCTGTACTTTCAGCGCTTGGTTCAGGTTACGCCTATGCAGAGCAGGAAGCTTTAAATGCAATAAATAAAAAAGAGATGGAAGTAATAGAAGTACGCGGAATACGTTCCAGCATGGCCGAAAATTTAGATGTTAAGCGTATGTCGGGATCAGTGGTAGACGCAATTACTGCTGAGGATATTGGTAAGTTCCCTGATAAAAATGTGGCTGACTCATTGCAACGTGTTCCAGGTGTAGTTATTGAACGCGATGGTGGCGAAGGTGCGTCGGTGAGTATTCGTGGTTTATCGTCTGAGCTTACGTTTACTCAGCTCAATGGTAATTTTATTGCGTCTTCGCCGGGCGAGCCTTCACGTTCTTTTGATTACACATTATTACCCTCTTCCATGATTGAAAGTGTAGAAGTATTTAAATCGCCAGAAGCGCGTTTAGATGAAGGTGGTGTTGGTGGTACTGTATTAATGCATAGCCGAAAGCCATTAAGTATGGAGGCGAACTCAGGTGTATTTAATGTAGAAAGCACTTACGCCGATGTTACCAAAGAGTATGAACCTCAATTTACTGGGTTGTATTCGTGGAAAAACGACGATGAAAATTTTGGCATTTTAGTGGGTTATACCTATCAAGAGCGAACAAATAGAACGATCTCAGGTGGAACCGATGCAAATGTTTGGCGCTACACTGGTGGCGGCCAGCCTACAGATGTTACTGGCAACGCAGTTGATAACAATAATGGCTGGGATACGATAAATGATTCAAACGGTAATAGTTACGATGGGGTGTGGTTTCCACAAGTAGTGCGTGGCTCTGTACTGAACGAAAAACGTGAGCGCGAAGGTATTCAATTTAGTACGCAGTGGCGACCAACAAATCGTTTAGAGCTAGGTTTTAATTACTTCGGTTTTACACTTGGACAAGACCGAACTGAGTCTGTAATTGATATACCTGAATGGTCACTCAATCCAGACTTTTTAACGGCGGTTAATCTCGACGAAACAGGCACTATTGCAACAGGTATGCAGTACGATGCTATGGCAAGCGGCGTCGAAAATGATATGCAGTTTCCGTGGATGCGCGGAAGCTATGTGCGAGAAGAGTCAACTTCAGACACGTTTGATTTTAACTTAACTTACGAGGGTGATAACTTCAAAGCACGCTTTGTAATTGGTAATACACAATCAGAGGGTGGCCCAGAGGAAAGCTGGGAAGCGGCCTATAAAAGTTCTAACGCGGGAGAAAACGCAGCGACTATACAAAACGCAGCTCAAATGGCTGGTTGGTCACTAGAGCAAGATAACGTATCACTTAATATCGATCCAAACACACTCGCTAACTTACAAAATGGCATTGGTGGTGGGCGTGATGCGGGTTCATCAAACTCAAGCTTTGTACGCAGCGAGCTTGAAGAAGACTACTATCAAGCAGATGTCGATTTTTATGTTGACTGGGGCTTTTTAAAAACAATTAGAACTGGTGTTAAATACCGTAACTCAACTCTTCACCGTGAAACCGGCAATACGTTTTTTTTAGATCCCAATTTTGATATTGCTGCAGGTGAAGCGAGTGAGCAAGGAATAACGCAGTTCGATAGTTATCAATGGAATGGTGGGATGCCGCTGGCACAAGATGTATTCACCAATCAAACAAATATAATAGGTGGGTTTAGCATAAACCAAATGCCAAGTGTTGATTGGGATAAATATCGTGATTTAGTGACAGCTAGCTACAACCCATATACGCGAATTGAAGATAACTTTGTATACGATATAGAAGAAAAAATATCGGCTTTTTATATTCAAGGTGATTTTGAATTTAGTGAAGTAAGAGGTAATTTGGGCGTGCGTGTTGTGCAAACAAAAACATTTACGTCATCTACCGACTTATATACCTACCAATTAGATCATACAAATGACGAAACAGGCGAGCAAGTTACAGGTGACGCACGTTTTGTAGAAGATTATCAATTAGTCACTCAAAAAAACAAAGACACTCAAGTTTTGCCAAGTTTTAATATAGCGTGGGATGCAACCGACGATTTAGTTATTCGTGGGGCAATCGCAAAAGTAATGTCTCGTCCTGATTACAGCGATTTAGGTGCGCAGCAGCGAATTACGTTTGTATCAGATGAATGGGCACAAGACAGAGCTGCATTTAACGAGCTTCCTGGGTTTAGTGGCAGCGGTGGTAATAAAAACTTAAAACCGTTTGAGTCAGTACAGAGCGATTTATCTATTGAGTATTATTACAGCGAAGGCTCAGCAGCAGGTTTGGCACTATTTTACAAAAAGGTCGATAACTTTGTCGTACCGCTTGTAATAGATGCACAGCAAAGCTTTGCAGGAAAAACCAACATAGTAGATAGTGGTACTATTACTATTGCACCCTATAGCACTGTAGGTAATGGCACCGATGCAGTATCTAAAGGCGCGGAAGTATTTATTCAGCATGCATTTGATAATGGCTTCGGGTTTTACGCAAACTATACTTACAACAAAACTAATAAAGCAGACGTTACTATAAATGGCGAAGCGTTCGGTCAATCGCCACTAATTGGCAGCGCCAAGTATCAGTACAATACTTCTGTTTATTACGAAGCTGATTATTTTAATGTACGTGCTTCTTATAATAAGCGAGGCGAAACAGTACTCGGTTTAAATAGCGGGTTAAATGTATACCAAGATCCTTACGAACAGCTCGATGTAAATGCATCCGTAAATTTATACGATGGGCTTAGCCTTACCGCAGCGGTTATTAATTTAACTAAATCTGAATCAGTAACGCGTTTAGGAAATGACACCGATGCACGATTACTCAATACGAGCTACTCAGGTCGTCGTTATTACGCTGGTTTTAACTATAGCTTTTAGATATATGGCTTAATAGCAGATCAATAGACATTATTATTTGATAGCGCAGGCTGTAACAAACACTTTAAAAGGCATTAAATGTTAATAAAGTGCTGGTTATGTTGTTTTTTTAAAGTGTTTAGCTCAAATACTCAGCGAATAGTGTTTTATTTAAAGTTTTATCGATAAAACGCTTGCGTAAAAATCTGTTCTCCCTATAATGCGACCCCACTGAGACGGCAGAGCAGGTAACGCTTAGCGAGGCAAGCAAACCACTTAGTGAGTCGAGTAAAACTTAGTGTTGAAAACTTTCAAGTTTAACAAATTAAGTGTTGACAAAAAAATAGGAAAGCGTAATATGCGCGGCCCTAGCGAGATAAAGTTTAATGCTTTAATCGCAACGTTCTTTAACAATATAAAGCAATCATCTGTGTGGGCACTCGTACAGATTGAGTTCTAACAGCCAACCTACTTCGGTAGTGAGGCAAACAAATTAGAGTCTCAATTGAAACTGAGTGACCAACAGAATAATTACTTAGGTAGTTATTCAGCACAGTCAATTCAATATCGAAAGATATTAAATAAATTCAGAATTCATTGAGCTGTCGAAAGACATAAAACTTTTTAATTGAAGAGTTTGATCATGGCTCAGATTGAACGCTGGCGGCAGGCCTA
>Ga0207878_100316_pt1 | contig 22803 bp, 23 predicted proteins | sample LinPmetageLP41_FD_184053 | JGI IMG/M metagenome (GOLD analysis project Ga0207878, IMG submission 184053) | Marine viral communities from the Pacific Ocean - LP-41 (SPAdes) | ecosystem: Environmental > Aquatic > Marine > Oceanic | place: Pacific Ocean | collected 2010-08-27 | reverse complement strand
TGTGGATGTGGTTGTCCGCTTATGTCGTGCTTCTGGGGGCCGAACTGAATTCCGAGATCGAGGCACAGACGGCGCGGGACACAACAACCGGCGCGCGTGAACCCATGGGTCACCGCGGCGCGAAAAAGGCGGATGAACTTGGCGCTGCAAGCTGACCCTTCTGGCGAGATGCCGGACCTTTCAGGCAAGAAATCGGAAACTGAAATTCCGGCCCCTCCTACCTCCACACGACATCCCTTGGCCATTCCGGTCACAGGTATCTTCATTCTGCTTCTGATACAGGGGCTGATTTTTGCGTCGCAATTCCTGATCCCCGTGACGACCGCAATTCTTGGCTACTTCATCCTCAACGCGCCGCGTCGTGCGCTGGAGCGAGTCGGTATTCCTGCACCGGTTTCAGCTGCACTCTTCACAATTTCGATCGGTGCCGGGCTTTTCCTGGGCATTCTGGCGCTGAGCGAGCCGGTCTATGAATTCGTCACCGACATTCCGGGTCTGTTTGAAGATCTGATGTCCACACTGAAGGGGCCGGGCGGACTGCTGGAGCCATTGACACAGGCAGCCGACGCTTCGGGGCGGGTACTCGAAGCGACGGGGGAACAGCCCCCTATGCAGGTCGAGGTCGTAGATGACGTCGGTCTGGCAACCTCGGTCGTATCGGTCGCGCCTGCTTTGCTGGGTCAGATCATATTCGCGATTTCCCTGCTGTTCTTCTTGGTGGCGTCAGGGGATATGTTTATTCAGAAAGCGGTGAAGGTCTCGGACCGGTTTCAGGACAAGAAAAACACTGTTACGATGATCCGCACGATCGAGGCACGGCTGGGAAATTATCTCGGCGCGATCACGTTGATCAATGCGGCACTGGGCGTGGTGATCGGAGCCGGAATGTGGTGGTGGGAGATGCCTTCCCCATGGTTGATCGGGATCATGGCCGCGCTTTTGAATTTCGTGCCCTTCGTGGGTGCAGTTGTCGGGGCGGTTATCTCGGCGCTGATTGCGTATGTTTCATTTCTCGATCCATGGATGGCACTGGGCGTGTTCGGAACATATTACGCCATGACCTCACTCGAAGGACAATTCATTACCCCGGCGCTTGTCGGCCAGCGTCTGCGACTGAACGTAACCATGGTCTTCCTGTCGGTCGCGTTCTTCGCATGGATATGGTCGGTGATGGGAATGGTCGTGGCCGTTCCGGCGCTGATCGTGGTCAAGGTCGTTTGTGACAGCGTGCCGAAACTCCGAAAGGTCGGCCTGTTTCTCGGGGATGCAGAAGGCTTCCTGCCCGCAAGGGAGCACACGATAAAACCCACCGCCCCGGAAAGGTCCTGACTGCAAACGCGGAGTTTTTGAAGTTACGGGCTGGCAAAAAGACCGACAAACAGGGATTGAACCTTGTGGCGCAGATGTTACCGTCCGCAGCCGAAGGCCGGATGCACAGACCGGCCCAATGTCTGGGAGGACACCATGACCAACAAACTCCGCGCCCTGCTGACGGGTGCAGCCATTTTCGTGGGCGGTTCCGCATCCGCGGCTGAATGCATCGCGCCTGCCAACCCTGGCGGTGGCTGGGATTTCACCTGCCGCCAGATCGGCAAAATCATGTATGATATCGGCGAAGTCGATCAGCCGATTCAGGTCACCAACATGGCCGGTGGCGGCGGCGGCGTGGCCTTCACGACCGTGGTGAACGAACGCAACGATGATTCAGATCTGATCGTGGCCGCATCGCAGGCAACCGCCACCCGTCTGGCGCAGGATGCCTACGGCGGCGCGACCGCCGATCAGGTCCGCTTCGTCGGTGCCATCGGGGCCGATCCCGGTGTGATCGTCGTGGCTGCCGATAGCCCCTATCAGAACCTGACCGATCTACTGGATGCGATGAAAGCCGATCCCGGCTCGGTCGCCTTTGCCGGTGGCTCCGCAGCAGGTGGCTTCGACCACCTGAAAGTCCTGCAGCTGGCCAAGGCCTATGGCGTCGAGGACGTGCGTTCGATCCGTTACATCGGTGTCGACGGTGGCGCGGATGCGATTACCCAGACCATCGGCGGGTTCACCCAGGGCATGACAGGGGACATGTCGGAAGTCGTGGGCTTCCTCGAATCCGGTGACGTACGTGCCATTGCCGTTCTCGCCGACGAGCGCGTGCCCGGCTTCGATATCCCGACCGCCAAGGAACAGGGCGTCGATGTGGTCGCCGTCAACTGGCGTGGTCTCTATGTGCCCAAGGGCGTGTCGGACGAGACGTTCAACGACTGGGCCGCCAAGTTGCAGGCCGTGGCCGACAGCGAGGAGTGGCAGCAGGCGATGGCCGATAACGGTCTTGCCCCGTTCACCGTCGTAGGCGACGATTTCCAGGCGTTCATCGACAAGAATATCGCGGACGTTCAGGCGCTGTCGCGCGAAATCGGCATCATCCAGTGATGTGCCGCGAAGCATCGGGTCACACGCCCGCCAAACCGTGCAATGTGCCAATGCTTCGCACTGCGAATGATCATGGCGGGACTTTTTCGGGGGTCCCGGCATGAACCTGTCGAACGGCAAGGGCGACCGCATTTTCGGTGTGGTCGTCGTCTTGGTGGCGGTGGCCTACGGGGTCGCCGCCCTGCAATTCAAACAAGGGTTCATCGTTGATCCGGTTGGCCCCAAGACGTTTCCGCTGATCGTGGCGGGTGTGTCTGTCGTCTGTGGTCTGATGTTGATCGTGAAACCCGATCCGGACCCCGAATTTCCGCCCCTGCGCACTGTCGGAACGCTGCTTATGGCGATGCTGACGCTCGTGGCCTATGCCTATGCGATCAAGCCGCTGGGCTTTCTGATCCCGACCGCCATCGCCGCCGCGATCCTCAGCTATCAGATCGACCCGCGCGCGAAGTTCGCTGTGGCAGCGGGTCTCGGCCTTTCCGGCGGTCTCTATGTTCTTTTCAAGTTCGTGCTTGGGCTGGGCCTTCTGGGCGTCCCGAAAGGCTGGTTCTGATATGGATATCCTGTCGAACCTCGCCCTCGGCTTTTCCATCGCGCTGACACCCTGGACGCTGATGCTTGCCATCATCGGCTGTTTCATCGGCACCATCGTCGGTGCGCTTCCGGGGCTTGGCCCATCGAACGGCGTAGCCCTTCTGATCCCCATCACTTTCTCCATGGGTCTTGATGCGACGGCCGCGCTGGTCCTGCTGACCTCTGTCTACTATGGCGCAATGTACGGCGGCCGGATCAGTTCGATCCTGCTGAACATTCCGGGTGACGAGCCTGCGATGATGACCACCCTCGACGGCTATCCGATGGCCAAACAGGGCCGCGCGGGCGATGCACTGGTCATTTCGGGCGTGGCGTCCTTCGTTGGCGCACTCTTCGCCACGATCATGCTGGCGCTGGTAGCCCCGATCCTGGCGCGCGTAGCCTATCTGTTCGGTCCGGCGGAGTATTTCGCGCTCTACCTGCTGGCGTTTTCGACGCTGGGCGGCATTGCCTCCAAGAACCAGGCCAAGGCGGCCCTGGCCTCGGCCATCGGTCTTGGGATCGCGATGATCGGAATCGATAACAACAACGTCACGCGCTTCACCGGCGGCAACCTGCATCTGAACGATGGTATCGACTTCCTTGTCGCCATCGTTGGTTTATTCGCGGTGTCCGAGGTGTTTGTCTTTATCGAAAGCCACGGCCGCGGGTCCGCCCTGGGCGTGAAGCTTGACAAGGTGACCGTGCCGTGGCGCGAGATCTGGTCGACGCGCTGGACAATGCTTCGATCCTCGATCCTGGGGTTCATCGCCGGTGTCCTGCCGGGGGCAGGTGCTTCGCTGGGCAGTTTCCTGACCTACATGATGGAAAAATCCATCGGCGGGTCCAAGGCAGGTTTCGGCACCGGGGTCGCAAAGGGGGTCGCCGCGCCCGAGGCCGGAAACAATGCCGCTGCGGGTGGCGCACTGGTCCCCATGCTGACCCTGGGCGTACCGGGGTCCGGGACGACTGCCGTTCTTCTGGCCGTCCTGATGACGCTGAACATCACGCCGGGGCCAACGCTTTTCGCCAACCGGCCCGAAGTAGTCTGGGGCCTGATTGCATCGCTGCTGATCGCGAACTTCGTACTGCTGTTCATGAACGTACCGCTGGTGAAGATCTTCGTGAAGGTTCTGACTGTGCCGCCTGCGCTGCTTCTGCCGGGCGTGATGATGGTCAGCTTCGTCGGCATCTATTCCTTGACCGGCAGCTATTACGACATGCTGCTGATGATTGTCTTCGGGGTCATGGGCTGGATTTTCCGCAAGCTGGATATCCCCACCGTTCCGGTTATCCTTGGCATTCTACTGGGAAATGCTATGGAAAACTCATTGCGACAGGCCATGACCCTGTCTGCGGGGGATGCATCGTTCCTTTTCTCTTCGGGCATATCCATCGGGCTTTGGGTGGCTGCTGTCACCGGATTTGTTGCGCCGCTGTTCCTGCGTCGCATCATAAAGAAGCCTACCGTACCCGAAATGGAAGTGCCTGATCATGCCAAACCCATCGACTAGAGTACTGGTGCCAGCCGGGGCGCTTGGCCTTGGCTGGGATGAGGAAGCGCTGGAGGCCGGATTGAAGCGCAAGCCGGACCTGATCGCCATCGACGGCGGATCGACGGACTCCGGCCCCGCCTATCTGGGCCGCGGCGTCAGCAAGTATTCCCGCGCGCAGACCAAGGCCGAATGGGGCGCGCTGATCGATGCGGCATACCGCGCCGGTTGCCCGCTGATGATCGGCACGGCGGGCACCTGCGGAGCGGGGTCTGCGGTCGACTGGCTGCTGGATATCACGCGCGAGGTATTGGCCGAGGCAGGGCGTTCCGCCAAAATCGCGGTGCTCTATTGCGACCGGGACCCGGCCGTGCTGGCCAGGGACTGGGCGAAGGTGACGCCGCTGTCCGGCGCGCCGGATGTCGATCCGGCCATGCTTGCCGATTGCAGCAACATCGTCGCCCTGGCCGGGGTCGAACAGGTTCAGGCCGCGCTGGAGACGGGGGCCGAAATCGTGATCTGCGGACGCACCACCGACACGGCGATCCTTGCGGCCTTGCCGATTTCAAATGGCTGCCATTTGGGCGCGACATGGCACGGGGCCAAGGTGGGCGAATGTGGCGCGCTCTGCTGCACGCACCCTGATACCGGCGTGATCGAGCTGTTGTTCGACGCGAACGGATTCACAGTAACGCCTATGGCCGAAGCCTCTGTCGCCACGCCCCGAACGGTGGCGGCGCATCTGTTATACGAGAATTCTGACCCGATCGTACTGCACGAACCGGGTGGTCATCTGGACGTATCGGCGGCGACATACGAAGCGCAGGGCAAGTCCGTGCGGGTCGAGGGCAGCGAATGGCACGCCGCGCCCTATACCGTGAAGCTGGAGGGCGCGCGTGTTGCGGGGCAGGGGGTCATGTCACTCGTCCTGATCCGTGACCCGCGTTATGTCGCGGAGATCGACGACTGGTGCGCTTCACTCCTGGCCCGTGCCCGCAGCAAGGTCTCTGAGCGGATGGGTGACGTCGAATATGATCTGGAGCTGCGCCGCATCGGAAAGGACGCCACCTTGGGTGCGTCGGAGCCGGGAGTTGCCTTACCAAACGAGATCGGCATTCTGGCGCAGGTTATCGCTCCCGACGCCGCAACAGCGCGCGAGGTGGCCAAGACGGTGAACCCCTTGCTGCTGCACCATCCGCTGACGCCAGAGGAACCGATGCCAACCTTTGCCTTCCCGTATTCCCCGCCCGAAATGGACCTTGGACCGCAATACGAATTCGTGCTGCATCATGTTTTGGCGCTGGACGATCCTATGGATGGTTTCCGACTGGAGGTCGTGGATGTCTGAACTGGGCCAGATCGTTGAGCGCATCCGGTCCAAGAACGCGGGGCCGTTCTGGATCACGATCGACATCTTTTGCAACGCGGATGGTTATGAGCGTGTAGTGGTCATCCCGACCGAGGTTTTTGCCGAACGGTTGCGCGCTAGCGGGCTGAAACGCTTTGATCTGCCTGAACTGAACGTCGTGAAGATCAGTCTGCCGCGCCCGCAGATTCAGGGTAGCGCGCGCGATCGGGACATGCACGGCGCGGCGCTGGCGAATGTGCTGACGGGGATGCCGGTTCCCTGAGCGGCAGCCTCAGGGCTCCCAGAGCATTTCAACTTCGGGATAGGCAGTGAGGCTTTGGCAGTTACGCAAAGCCCTGAGACCATCGCACAAGCGGATATAAAACTCGTACACATTGGGCCCCTCCCTTTTTTCAAAGGGCATAGGGTAAAATAGGAGTGCAATCTGCGCATCCCTTTCCCACCGCAGCCTTGGCGGATTCGGGAATTTTCGTTGTTTTGAAATTGGTGGGCGACCCTGGAATCGAACCAGGCGTGAGTCGCCTCGAGGGAGTTACAGTCCCCTGCCACACCTTGCGGCCTGTCGCCCACTGGCGGCGGGGATAGCGGGGCCGTCCAGTGGGGTCAAGCGGTGTTGTGGCCCTTGGGCACACGCGCGATAAGGCCTGCAACACAAGACTGGTCGGATCGGGGAAAGATCATGGTGCAAAAGCCGAAATGGGTGGTCGAAAAGGAGCAGGCGCGTCGTGCCGCCGCCCAGTCGACGGTCTGGCTGTTCGGGCTGCATGCGGTGCGCGATGCGCTGGCGAACCCGATGCGGGACCGTTTGCGATTGGTGTTGACCAAGAATGCCGCCGACCGGCTGGAAGACGTTGTGCCGCAGTCAGGCATGACGCCCGAAATTGCCGATCCGCGCAAGTTTCCTGTCCCGCTCGACCCTGGATCGGTGCATCAGGGGGCCGCGCTGGAGGTCAAGGCGCTGGACTGGGGACGTCTCGAAGACCTGGCTAGGCCCGGCAGCGGCAATGCGCCCCTGCTGGTCCTGCTGGACCGGGTGACCGATCCGCACAATGCGGGTGCGATCCTGCGGTCTGCCGAGGTGTTTGGTGCTCGGGCCGTCATCGCGCCGTCCCGTCATTCCGCGCCTGAAACCGGGGCGCTGGCCAAGACGGCGTCGGGCGCGTTGGAACGGCAACCGTATTTACGCGTCGGCAATCTGGGCGACGCGATGGAACGGTTGAAAGACATGGGCTACACCCTTGTCGGGCTGGATGGCGAAGCGCCGGAAACCCTGACCGAAGCCGCAGTGGCCCTGACAACAACCCCCACGGCCATCGTTCTTGGAGCCGAGGGGCCGGGCCTGCGCGACCGGACGCGAACCTTGTGCGACCGGATAGTGCGGATCGTTCCGGCAGGAGGCTTCGGATCGCTGAATGTCTCGAACGCTGCTGCCGTTGGGTTATTCGCGTTGAGCCAGGGACGAATTCGGGCAGGGGGGGATGATGCCTGAACGGCTGGCGACATGCTGCTATTGTGGACGTCGCACGGCGTTGCGCCACCGTGATCACGCATTGGCTTGCGGATCATGCGGTGCGCCCTTGACGCAGATGAAACGCCTGCGACCGGCGCAGGCCGGTGCCGTGGCGCGCCATGCCCCTACAAAGGTTGCCAGACCCATCAAAAAGCGGCGCAAACCAAAAAGCTTCATGTCGAAATTGCTTGAGGAAATCATCGACGAGATCGAAGATATTTTCGATTGATCGCCATCGCTTCATCGTTACAGAAAAAAACATTGACGTGAGCGGAACTTCTTTCGAGCACAATCGTTACCTACATGTCTGAGGAAGACGAGTTTGGAACCCTCGTTTTTCATTCACTGTCCCTCGTTCCACACCTTCAGGCCCGCGCTTCATTGTCGCGGGCCTTTTTTTGTCGTTTCATACAGCCATGTTGACGAACCCCTCCGATACAGACTTGCGGCATGTCCTGACGACGGCGCGCACCTTCGCCTGCGTTGGCGTGTCACCGAATCCTGTTCGACCCAGCCATTTTGTTGCCCGCTATCTATCGCTGCGCGGGTTCCGGGTGATTCCGGTTAACCCGGTCCATGCCGGCACGAGACTGTTTGGCGAGACGGTTCTGGCCGGACTGTCCGACATCGAGGCGCCGGTCGATGTTCTCGATATCTTCCGCAGACCCGAGGCCGTGCCGGCACTTGTGGAGGAAGGTGTGCGTGTATTGCCGGGCCTGTCCTGTGTGTGGTTGCAGGTGGGCATAACCAGCCCCGAAGCCGCCACGATTTGCGGGGGGGCAGGGATCACGCTCATTCAGGACCGATGCCCCAAGATCGAATATCAACGCCTGTTCGGTGAGTTGCGACAGGGCGGTATCAACACAGGGATCGTCAGTTCGCGCCTTCCGTGAAGACTGTCTCGACCACAACGGAATAGGCCCGCCGCAATATGCGACGGGCCACTGATCTATACGAGGGAATGTATCGGGATCAGTATTCGTAGTCCGGCATGCTTTCCAGCTGCTCTTCGGTGGCGTCGATATAAACGCGCGTATCACCATCGGCCCGCAGGATTGTCAGGCTGTCCATCGACACGGCGACAGGCTTTTCGCCAAGGCCCAGGAAGCCGCCAACGTCGATGATTGCCTTGTCCAGCTTGCCATCGTCGGTCATCAGAAGTTCGCCGACTTCTCCGATCCGCTCATCGTTAGTGCCGTAGACCGAGGTGCCGGTCAGCTCTTCGGTGGTCAGCGCGGAATTGTCGACCAGCTGGTAGCCGTCACGCTCCATCATCGGAGCAGACATCATTCCGGCGGCGCCATCAGCCATGTTGTCCACGGCGTTTTCCGATTCCTCAACGGTCCGGGCAGTCGTCGTCACGACTGCATCGCCTGCTTCTTCTACTTCGACTTCGGCGTTTTCCAGAGTGCGCTCGGCATCTCCCATAGTGCGTTCGGCATTAACTTCGGCACGTGTGCGACCTTCGACGAAATCGTTGTTGAATTCGGGCGCCGCTTCCAACTGAGCTTGCGTGCCGATCAGCACGACAAAATAGTCATCGGCATCAGGTCCATCCGACACAAATTTGAGATCATCCATGTTCACTGCGATGGTGCGCTCGCCCATGCCGAGAAAGCCACCGATATCGGCCAAAACGGCGTCTATACCGCCTTGATTTCCGATTATGATGTCAGAAATTTCGCCAACATCGTTCCATTTGTCGGACAAGCCGGCATCCATTACGACGTCAGTTTCGGTGACATACAGACGGGCACCCATCAGATCGGATGCACGCAGGGCTTCCGTGTCGATTGACGGAACGAAGGCTGACGCCGTGTGCGCGTCGGCGAATGCGGGTGCGGCCATGGCGATTACAATGGCTGTAGACGCGAAAAGGGTTTTCATCCTAGTCTCCTTGATGTTGAGCGGTTGACCTGTTTGCAGGTTGGTCATCCGGGCAACACGCAAGGCGGCGCAAAGGTTCCGCATCCGGCGCGTCGTCTTGCAACTTTTTAAGATCCGGGCCGTCCGGCGGAAACTGGCACTGTTGAGTGCTGAAGTTCTGTTTTTCTGAAATTTCAAACGGCCGGAAAGATCCGACATATCAGTGCTTGCGCGCAGCTTTTTCCGCAACACCGGACGTTCCGTGGCGACGGTCCAGTTCAGATAACACGTCTTTCAACGTGACGCCGCGCGATGCCAGCATGATGCAGAAATGATAAAGAACGTCGGCCCCTTCGCGCGTGAGGGCGTCCGTGTCGCCCTTAACGGCTTCGATCAGCGCTTCGATTGCTTCTTCCCCGAACTTTTCCGCACATTTTTCCGGACCCTTCGAGAGAAGCCGCGCCGTCCAGCTTTCGTCGGGGTCGGCGCCGCGCCGGTCTTCGATGGTCGACCACAATCGGTCCAGGGTGTGGGGTCTGTCGGACATGGTCATCCTTTCAGTCGCATCGGGATACCGGCGGCTGCCATATGTGTCTTGGCTTCGCCGATGGTATAGGTTCCGAAGTGAAAGATCGACGCGGCCAGAACGGCGGAGGCGTGGCCCTCGGTCACGCCTTCGACCAGGTGGTCCAGGTCGCCGACGCCGCCAGACGCGATTACCGGAATCGTTACCGCATCCGACACGGCACGGGTCAGGGGAATATTGAACCCGGCCTTGGTGCCGTCCCGATCCATCGATGTCAGAAGTATCTCGCCTGCACCCCGCTCGGCGGCCAGACGGGCGAATTCGACAGCGTCGATGCCCGTCGGCTTGCGTCCGCCGTGGGTGAAAATTTCCCATTTGTCGGGGGCGACGGTCCTGGCGTCGATGGCGCAGACGATGCACTGGCTGCCGAACTTGTCGGCAGCGCGGGACAGCACGTCAGGGTCTGCCACGGCGGCGGAATTGAAGCTGACCTTATCGGCCCCCGCCAGCAGCAGGTTGCGCACATCCTCTACAGTGCGGACGCCGCCGCCAATGGTCAGCGGCATGAAACAGGCCTCGGCCGTGCGCGTTGCCAGATCATACATCGTGCCGCGATTTTCATGTGTGGCGTGAATATCCAGAAAGCACAGCTCGTCCGCGCCCGCAGCGTCATAGGCGCGGGCGGATTCGACCGGATCGCCGGCATCAATCAGGTCGACGAAGTTAACACCTTTGACCACGCGGCCATCGGCCACGTCCAGACAGGGGATGATGCGCGTTTTCAACATGGTTGCGGTGTGGCCGGGTTTCGCGGTCCTGACAAGGGCAGGGAAGGCAGGCGGTGGCAGGCCGACGTTAGCGGGCCCCCGCCGATGACCTTTGCGTGAAGCGGGAACAGACGTCTGATGGCCGGGGTTTACCTGTATCATGATTGGGAGAAAAATATGATCCGTACCATCCTCGGGGCCGTTACGGCGATTACCCTTGCCATGCCCGCCGTAGCACTTGAGACGCTGGCATCACCTTATTCCGTATCCGAGACGATGGACAAACTGGTCGCCGCCGTCGAAGGCGCGGGCGCGTCGGTCATCGCACGCGTTGATCATTCGGACGCCGCCGGATCGGTCGATATGGAGTTGCCGGAAAGCCAGCTTCTGATTTTCGGTAATCCGAAAGTAGGAACCCCTGTCATGCAGCAGGATCTGCGCGCCGGTCTGATCCTGCCCCTGCGGGTTTTGGTGTCCGAAGGCGACAACGGCACAGTCATTACGTGGCAATCCCCGGATGAGATGTTTTCCGGGCTGGACGTCGACCTGGAGAGCGAGTCTGTGAAAATGTCGGCGGGTGCGTTGCAGAAGCTGACCGCAAAGGCTGTGGAATGACTCGGCGAATGTCCGCGCCTTCGTCCGGAAGGCGCGGGGTCAGGCAGATCAATCCGACTTTGAAACCGCACCTCTCGCCAGCATCGGTCCAATCCTTGCGAATCTGACCACGATGGTGTCCGCATTCTTATGCTCCGCTGGCCCGTCGCCAACAGACGACGCGAGTGAGAACAGATCAGCACCTGCCACATGGCCAGGCTGGAGGCCTTGGGCGGTCAGTCGTTCAATGTCGACAGCGCCTCGGCCAGATCAATCGCTCCGTCATACAACGCCCGACCAGAGATCGCGCCCGCAATCGTCCCGGTCGCCTTCAGGGCACACAGATCGGACAGCGACGATACGCCACCCGATGCAATAACCGGGATGTCGACGGCACGGGCCAGCGCATCGGTCGCAGCGACGTTCGGGCCACCCATCGCGCCATCGCGGTCGATATCGGTATAGATGATCGCGGCAACGCCTGCGTCTTCGAACTGTTTCGCCAGACCGGTGGCCATTACGTCGGTTTCCTCGGCCCATCCGCGTGTCGCGACCCGTCCTTTACGTGCGTCAATGCCGACCGCCACCTGACCCGGAAAGGCGCGAGCTGCGGCGCGCACCAGATCGGGGTCCTCGACCGCGACGGTACCCAGGATCACGCGGCGCAGACCCTTGGCAAGCCAGGCTTCGATCGTTGCCATGTCGCGGATGCCGCCGCCCAGCTGGCAGGGCACGGTGACCCGCGCCAGGATCGCCTCGACCGCCGCCGCATTTACCGGCGTACCCGCGAAAGCCCCGTTCAGATCGACCAGATGTACCCATTCGCAGCCCGCGTCCTGAAATGCCCGCGCCTGCGCCGCCGGGTCGTCGCTGAAAACGGTGGCCGAGTCCATTTCTCCATGGATCAGGCGTACGGCCTGTCCGTCCTTCAGGTCGATTGCGGGATATAGGATCATGCGCGACGCTCCGGCGTTTGGTTTTGCGGGCTTTCTGGAGCAATCGACGCGCCGGGGAAAGCCCGTGCCGAAACGTCACGCTTGCCTTCGCAGGCCCTCCCGCGTCAGCCTGCGCGCAGTCTTTGGGAGGACATCTGACATGAAGCACGTTTTCTTCACCCTTATCGCGGCACTCGGGCTTGCCGGCATTGCCGCTGCAGACCCGATCGAAGGTGTCTGGCAGACCGAGGTTGACGAAGGCAGTTATGCTCTCGTCACCATCGCACCCTGTGGCGGTGCATATTGCGGTACCATCAGCAAGACCTTCAATGCGTCGGGCGAGTATCAGTCGCCGAATCTTGGCAAGCAGATCGTTCGCAATATGGTTCCGCAGGACGGAGCGGAGTATCGTGGTCAGGTCTGGCGGCCGTCGAACGACAAGGTCTACCTTGGCAAAATCGCGCTGAGCGGCAATCAGATGGCACTACGGGGCTGCGTTGCAGGTGGACTGATCTGTGCGCGTCAGAACTGGGTCAAGATCCGCTGATCAGTATAACGCATTCCCAGACTTTTCGGGGGCCGTCAAAAATGCATTTGCGGCGCGGCAGGGCCATCCTGTCGCGCCGTTTCCATTTTCCGGACACTGGCGGGTTACCGTTTCCGCGAAACTCAGAATGATCCTTAAATCTTCACAGTTCCGGCAAAAGAAAAGCGTCTTCCGGTGGGAATGTGGTTTCCAAGGGGCCGTTTTTGTTGACCGGCCTATCGTACGCAGTTTGCCGGAGTATCATGATGATCTGTTATTGCCTGATCAATCAGACGTTCAACCTTCGCGATCGTGTGAAAAGATTCGCCACTTGCGAAACCGGCGCGGTGACCGTGGACATGATGCCGCTCATGATGATTGCCGTCAGCATGGGCGTGGCCGTCACCGGCGAGGTTGCAAACGGCGTCAAAGGGATGACTGTCGGGATCGAAACCAGTCTGATCATGGGGGTCGATCCGACCGCCGATGGCAACCGCCAGATTTTTGGCGCACTTGAAGGATGGGGCGGCGGAGCGATTGTGGTGGCTTCAAATGACACCGGTTCCGAAGACACGACCCCTGATACGGAAACGACTTCCTCCGATGAACCGACTTCCTCCGATACGGGGACGTCTTCTTCTGATGAAACGACGTCGTCCGATACAGACGACACCTCTTCGGGTCCGGGCAACCCCGGTAATGACAAGGCTGTCGGCAAGGCCGGTGAGACGCCGAATGGCGACGATGACTGGGGCAGCGGCTCCAATGGTCGCAGCGACTCGGATGACACAAGCGATAACAGTAATGGCAACAGTAACGGCAAGCGCAAGGGCAAGAACAAGTAGACGATGTTCGCCCTGGAATCGCCGGGTCAGGGTGCCCATACAAGGAAGTTGGCGATCAGTCTCAGACCGGTCGCCTGACTTTTTTCCGGATGAAACTGCGTGCCGACGACATTGTTGCGGGCAACGACCGCTGTGACCGCGCCGCCGTAGTCGACATGCGCCAAGCGGTCTGTCGGGTCGTCCATCACCATCTGATAGGAATGTACGAAGTAGGCATGGTCGCCGGTCGACAGTCCAGCCATAACCGGGTGCGGTCCCGTCGCGGGCGGCGTCAGCACCAGATCGTTCCAACCCATGTGCGGCACTTTCAATGTCGGGTCCGACGGAACAATCCGCTCGATCGCGCCGGGGATCAGACCGAAGCCCGGCACATCCTCGTATTCGCGACCGACTGTGGCCAGCATCTGCATTCCAACACAGATTCCCAGAAACGGTCGCGCGCGTGCACCGACCGCATCCAGCAAGGCCTCCTCCAGTCCGTCGAAAGTCCGAAGACCGAGGCGGCACGCCGGGAAAGCCCCATCGCCGGGTAATACGATACGGTCTGCCCGTGCCACATCTTCGGGGCGGGAGGAGACCAGCACTTCGCCCGCGTCACCTTCGCGTGCCATCCTCTCGAACGCCTTTTGCGCTGAATGCAGATTGCCGCTGTCGTAATCGACCAGAACCGTCAGCACGACTTACAATGATCCCTTGGTTGAAGGGATCGCATCGGCCTTGCGCGGGTCCACCTCCAGCGCGTCGCGCAGGGCGCGGGCGAAGGCCTTGAACGCAGCCTCCGTGATATGGTGCGAATTGACACCTCGCAGCCCATCCATGTGCAGTGTAATTCCGCCGTGGGTTGCAATGGCCTGAAAGAACTCGCGCACCAGTTCGGTGTCGAACGACTTGATGGCGGGGGCGGTCATAGTAACATTCCATGCCAGCCATGGTCGCCCCGACAGATCCAGTGCGGCGCGAACCAGCGCATCATCCATCGGCAGCAGGCAGGACCCATATCGGCGGATGCCCCGCTTGTCGCCCATCGCCTGCGCCAGCGCCTGGCCCAGTGCGATGCCGACGTCTTCGACGGTATGGTGATCGTCGATGTGCAGATCGCCGTCGCAGTGAACAGTCATGTCGATCAATGCGTGCCGGGCAAGCTGATCCAGCATGTGATCGAAGAACCCGACCCCCGTACGATTGTCGTAGGTGCCCGTCCCATCAAGGTCGAGCGTGACCGTAATGTCGGTCTCAGCAGTTTTCCGGGTGAGTGTGGCCGTGCGCATGATACGGTTCCCAAGTCTTGGATGTGCGTCCAGCCCATAGCCCGGTCCGGCGTGTCGGGAAAGGGCATCCCGGAACGTAACGTAAATGCAGAACACGACTGTGTAAAACGCTGAGTCGTTGCTCAAATCCCTCTCGTTGTCACAATTCGACCCAAATTCAGCACGATAAACCAGCGTAGACCGTGGGCGGCCAAAAGATCCACGGAAGTTTGGCGGGCAAGGCAATGGCAACTTTCAATTTTCGGCTCTATGACGCTGATGCATATGGTATTCTCAGTCGCTCCGTTGGCGGCAGCGCCACATGGAACGGGCCGGGGTCTGCCGATGTCACCGCGATCATCACCGACAATGCGGCGGGGGCTTCCGGCGACTCGTTAACCCGGTTCAACGATGGTGAAACGGCGACTGCATCCATCGACGATAGCGGAACGACGACCAACACAACGGTTCAGTCCAGTGAAAGCTGGGTCATCCGCGATACGATCAGTGGTGAATTGATCCGCGTCAGCACGTTGCAGGCCGGTCCCGGAGGCACTTATTACACTTTGACAAGCCAGCCGCTGGTGGCCGGCCGCACCTATGAAACCGTGTCCTACGATGCCCAGACGGACGAGGCGTCGGGCACACAGTTCAATTATGCCGATTATAATGACGGCACCGTTATGGGAACTGGCGGCAACGACGTTATCGACCGCAATTACACGGGCGATCCGAACGGCGACAAGGTCGACAACAATGACCTGATGACCAGTCAGACCAGTCAGCAGACATTCGACTGGTCGATCTATGCCGATAACCAGAACATGGCGGCGGGGGCCACACAGACCGCGGGCGGCGTGCAGGTCACGGTCAGTTCAAGCCTTCCGGCCGGGTCGACATTCACGGCGGACACCAACGGCAACTTCTATGCGCCGCCGGGAAGCGGCATCGATCAGACGGCGGCCGGTCGGTTCTTTGCCAACGGCAATGCAACCGACACGACGCTGACGATCGACTTCGATTCCGCATCGCCCACAGCCTCGACCGAAGTTCACAACGTTCGCTTCGTGCTCAACGACATCGACGGTGTCATCAACGCCGGGAACAATTTCCAGGATATCATCACCGTCCGGGCCTATGATGTCGACGGCAACGAGATCGCGGTCGACCTGAACGCCCTTGGCAACGACTCGGTCTCGGGCAACACGATCACGGGCGCGATCACCAGCGACCAGCCCAGTCAACAGAACGGCGCGGTTCTGGTGACGATTGCCGGGCCGGTCGAACGGATTGTGATCAACTACGACAACGGTGGCGATACGCAGCAGGCAGTGTTCATCTCGGACATCAACTACGACGCGATCACAACCCAGGGGAATGCCGACAGCATCGACGCCGGGGCAGGCGACGACAGCGTGTTCGCCGGGTCCGACAACGACACTGTGTTGGGCGGAACCGGAAATGATACGCTCGACGGCGGCAGCGGCGACGACAGCCTGCTGGGCGGCGACGGCAACGATGTGTTGCTGGGCGGTACCGGCAACGATACGCTGGACGGCGGCAACAACAACGACAGCCTGGACGGTGGCATCGGGAATGACTCGCTGATCGGCGGGGGTGGCAACGATACGCTGAGCGGTGGCGACGGGAACGACACGCTTCTGGGTGGCGCAGGGCAGGACGTGCTGGACGGCGGTCTCGGGAACGACAGCCTGGACGGCGGGGCCGGCAACGATACGCTGACCGGATCGGCGGGCAACGACACGATCAGCGGCGGAACCGGCAACGACCAGATCAGCTTTACCGGCGCGACCGGCCTGCTGTTCGGCGACGCGGGCAACGATCTGATCAGCGGCGGTTCCGGGTCCGAGACGGTCGATGGCGGCACGGGTAACGACACCATCGTCAGCAGCGGCGGTGCCGACAGTCTTCTGGGCGGAGCGGACCGCGATGTCTTTGACGTTGCCAGTGGGTTCGGTGCCGATACCATTCAGGGCGGTGAAACAGGCGACGACTTCGATATCATCGACGCCTCGGACGTAACCAATCCGGTGATCGTGACCTATGCGGGGAACGAGGCAGGAACGCTGGACGACGGCACCGATGCCGCCACCTTTTCTGAAATCGAGAGCCTGATCCTGACCTCAGGCAACGACACGCTGGACGCCTCTGCGGACAGTGTGGGCGTGAATGTCATCGCGGGTGCAGGCAACGACACACTTCTGGGCGGGTCTGGCGACGATTCAATTCTGGGTGGAACGGGACAGGACACTCTGGCGGGTGGGGCAGGCAACGATACGCTATCTGGCGGCGACGATCAGGACACCTTCCTGATTACCGACGGCTTTGGCAGCGACGTCATCATCGGCGGTGAGGGCGGAACCGACAGCGACCTTATCGACCTGTCCGGCCTGAGCGGCCCGGTCACCGTGACCTATACCGGCAACGAGGCCGGTACGATCACCGACGGCACCAATACGCTGACCTTCTCGGGGATCGAACGCCTGATCCTGACCGAATTCGATGACGTCGTGGACGCCAGGCTGGATGGCGCGGGCGTCGATATCGATGCGCGTGGCGGTGCCGACAGTATCCATGGTGGCAGTGGCAGCGATACCATCGACGGCGGCCTTGGGGCCGATACCATCGACGGCTCGGCCGGTGGTGACATCCTGACCGGTTCGGCGGGCGACGACAGCCTCGTCGGCGGTGGCGGGGCAGATGTCCTGTCGGGCGGCGCTGGCGGCGACACCCTGTCGGTCGGATCCGGTGACACCGCGACCGGCGGCGATGGCGACGACCTTTTCGCCCTCGATCCGGCACAGGGCGGTGGGCCAGTTTCGCTCATCGGTGGCGAGGGTGCCGAGACGGCAGGCGACACGCTCGATTTCGGCGCTACATCCGGTTCGACCACGTTCAGTAATCCGAACGACAACGCCGGTGGCCTGAGCGGCACGTCAAGCCGCAGTGACGGCACCACGGTCACATTCGCGGAGATGGAAAACGTCGTCTGCTTTACGCGTGGTACGCGCATCGCGACACCGCATGGCCCGCGCGCGGTCGAGACCCTGTCGGAAGGCGATCTGATCCTGACCCGTGACTCGGGTCCGCAGCCCCTGCAATGGATCGGCATGCGCGAGGGACTTGTAGGTATCGATCAGGCCCCGATCCGGTTCGAGCCGGGAACTGTCGGAAATGACGCCCCGCTGCTTGTTTCGCCACAGCACCGGATGCTGGTGCGTGGCTGGCGCGCCCAGCTGCTGTTTGGCGAGGACGAGATTTTCGTGCCCGCAAAGTCGTTGATCGACGGGTCGGGCGTTCGCGTGATGGCGCCCGGAAAAGTGTGTTACTACCACCTGCTGACGCCAGAACATCACGTCACGTTTGCCGAAGGTGCCGAGACCGAGACGTTCCAGCCCGCGGCTTTGGGTCTGGAGGGCATCGACGACTTCGATCGCGCCTGCCTGTTCCGCGCGCGACCCGATCTGCGCGCCGATCTGTCCGCCTATGGCCGGGCCGCACGTCCAATGGCCAAGACCCGTCTGGCATATCTTCTTACGGCGTGACGGCGAGCAGCGCCGCGCAAACCTGTCCTGATAACGACTGAAAAGATTGCCTGCTGCGTTGCAGCGCTAGCCGATGGCCCCTGACATGAAGTCGCCCGCTCATCACACTGATGCGAGAGGCGGCTTCGAGGTGATCTTAAATGACATTTACAGCATGACTTCGACCTGAGCCTGTTATGATCTGCCGGTGGTGCCGGTCTCTCCTGCATGAAGCGTCAGACAGTTTCCTGTGGAAGGTTTACTTGACGTAAACTTTAATTACTACTAACCAGTAGCATCATACTACTGGTTGGTAGTATTCAAGGGGAGGAATGTATGACAAAAGTTTCAATGACACTGGCCAGTCTCGGTGTGGCCGCTCTGATTCCGTTGACTGCATTGGCCGAAGGCCACGCGTCATGGCAGCCGGATCGCCCGATCAACATCATCGTACCCTGGTCGGCAGGGGGGTCCACCGACCAGGTAACACGCGTCGTCGCGCCAATTCTGGCAGAGGCACTGGGCACAGACGTGGTTATCGTGAACCAGCCGGGTGCGTCTGGGTCTATCGGGACGAAAGCCGCACTTGATGCGCCACGGGACGGATACACGTGGACAGCCAATGCCGTGGCAAACAACGCCACATATGCTGTGACGGGCCTGATCGAAGGCACATCGATCGAAGATTATGAAATCTATCTCAGCGTTGCGAACGTGCCCGTCGTCAGCGTCAATGCCGACAGCCCGTATATGGACTTTGCGCAGCTTCTCGAGGCGATGAAAACCGAAGGCGTGACTGTCGGCACCGCCGGCGTAAACTCCTCCGGTGGGATGGCGCTGGCGGCGATTGGCGAAGCAGCGGGCGGCGAACTGGCAGCACGCATGGTCACCTATGATGGCGGCGCGCCCGCCGTGATGGCCGCCGCCAGTGGCGAAGTGGCTGTCACCACGCAGCTTGCAGTGGAACAGACCGAGATGATCCGGGCAGGCCGCCTGCGAGGTCTTGCTGTGTTGTCGGACCAGCCCCTGAATGTGGAAGGTATTGATCCTATTCCGCCGATTACGGACTTCATACCGGATTTCAAGGTCGCCGCAGACTATTTCGGCATCCTTATTCCGACCGGTGCGCCGGACGAGGTCTATGCGACCGTTGAAGCGATCTGGACTGAGAAAGTCGCGACATCGCCGGAACTGATGACCTATGCCACGGACCGAGGTGCCGTCTTTGCGCCGTCGGCTGGTCAAGACGCGCTCGACCGCGCGATGCCGGTCATTACCGCCGAAGCCTGTGCCCGCGTGACACGCGGCGAGGCGGTGGTCGATCCATCGGAAATCGGCATCACCTGCGCAGCCGAGTAACACAGCGGCTTGCGCCGTCCGTGGCAACCCGGACGGCGCATCTCGCCATTTTCTGACAATCCAGCACTCAATGGGACGAATGATGCGCCTTGATTCCGCACGCGCCGACCGTATCACCGCCATCGTCCTCATCGCCCTTGGACTGACGATGCTCTGGGCAGGTTTCACGATGGACAGGCTGGAAATCCGGCGCATTCATCCGTCATCAATTCCGGGTCTTTTGCCGATGATCCTGGGCGCGGGCATGAGCATCTGCGCGGTGTTTCTGTATATCGGTGCGAAGGATCCAGAGGACGCGACGCATGCCGCCTCGTGGCGGACAATGATCCTCGCGGCTCTCTGGAGCAGCGCCTATGCACTTCTGATGGTCGGCACACTGCCATTCTACGTGGCAACGGCGGTCTATGTCGCGGGCTTCGTGATTATCTTCGATACCGACATGGCACCGATGAAGCGGGTCGTCGCGGGTGTTGTCTTTGGCATATTGGCCGCCGGGATCATCGGCGCGCTTTTCCGCTATGCATTTCTGGTGCGCCTGCCATGACGGGTCTGGGAAATTTCGGCGCAGCCTTGTGGGAATTGTCGACGTTCACGACGCTGTTTCATGTCACATGGGCAACCTTGCTGGGGATTTTCGTGGGCTCGCTGCCCGGGCTGACCGCGACAATGGGCGTCGCACTGCTGACCACGCTGACTTATACGATGGATCGGGACGCAGCCATCTTAGTGCTGCTTTGCATGTACGTCGGCGCAATTTACGGCGGATCGCGCAGCGCAATTCTGCTGAACATTCCGGGCACCCCGGCCAGTGCCGCGACTGCGCTGGATGGCTATCCCTTGGCCCAACAGGGCAGGGCTGGTTATGCAATGGGTCTGGCGACGGCGGGGTCCGCGCTCGGCACACTTATAGGGATTTTGCTGCTGGTCATGCTGGCCCCGCCACTGGCAGAGGCGGCACTGAAATTCGGCTCTTACGAATTCTTCTGGCTGGCGCTGTTCGGTATCGTGATTTCAGGCCAGCTGACAGGCGGGGCCTCGCCGCTGAAAGGTTATATTGCCGGTATTCTGGGTCTGATGGTTGCCATGGTGGGGTCAGATGGCATCCACAGCTACATCCGACTGACCGGGGGGGTCGATCAACTCAACGGAGGTATCGGCCTGATCCCTGCAATGGTCGGGGCTTTCGGTTTTGCGGAAGTGCTCAGCGTCATGTGGCAAAAGGTGCCGGAACTGGCCACCAATGCCGCAAAAGGGTCCAGCCTGCCACGCCTGCTGGATATCTGGCGCTACCGGATCACGATCGTAAGATCGGGCATCATCGGAACGATGGTCGGCATCATTCCCGGCGTAGGTGAAGATATCGGAGCCTGGGCCAGTTATGCAGCCGCCCGCCGAAAGTCGCCCGAACGCGATCAGTTCGGCAAGGGCAGCACCGAAGGGCTGACGGCCGCGGAAACCGGCAACTCCGCTGTTGTCCCAGGCGCGTTGATCCCGGCACTGACACTGGCGATCCCCGGGTCTGCCCCTGCTGCCGTTTTGATTGCGGCGCTGTTCATTCATGGTATCCGGCCGGGTCCGATGATCATGATAGAACAACCGACGTTCATCTATTCCGTAGCGGCGATGCTGGTCTTTGCGACCCTGGCGATTGGCATCTTCGGGGTCGCGCTGACGCCGCTGTTCATACAGGTGCTGAAAATTCCGCGCGCCTGGCTGATGCCAGTGGTTTTCACCCTGTGCGTGATCGGGCCTTATGCCCTCAGCCAGCGACTGTTCGATGTCTGGGTGATGGTGGCGTTCGGCTTCATCGGCTTCCTGATGCGGCAGATGAAATATCCTGTCGCTCCCTTGGTGCTGGGCATCATTCTGGGGGACTTGTTGGATAAGTCGCTGCGCCGGGGGCTGATCCTTTCGGACGGCGACATTTCTGCCTTTTTCACACGCCCGATCTCGGCGGGTTTTGCCGTTATCATTGCTGTTTCGGTCCTTTTATCCATTGCACCCGTGCGCCGCTCCCTCGCGGCACGCAATCCTTTTGCCAATGGAAAACAGCCATGACCTCTCGTCCCAGCCCACGCCGCCGTCATGATGCTGAAGCAGCCCGCGCCGATATTCTGGCAGCGGCCTTGAGTGAATTTGCCGACTATGGATATGGAGGCGCGCGCATCGACCGGATTGCTGCTGCAAGCGGCATGAGCAAGCCGATGATCTATAGCTATTTCGGCGACAAGGACGATCTCTATGCGGCAGCGCTGCGCGAGGCCTATGTCCAAATCCGTGAAGGCGAGCGCACACTGAATCTGTCCAACCTCGCCCCGTCTGACGCGATCCGGGCACTGGTGGAATTCACGCTCGACCACTTTATCGAAAAGCCGTGGTTCGTGTCGATGCTCAACACTGAAAACCTGCGCGGCGGCAGCACCATCCGGGTGATCGCCGATCTGACCGAAATTCAGTCTCATCTGGTTACTGAAATCGGCGTTATCCTGGACAGGGGTGCGTCCGAGGGTGCGTTTCGACAAGCTGTCGATCCGGTGGAACTCTATATCACGATTGCGTCGCTATGTTACTTCCCGGTCGCCAACCGCCATACTCTGAAATCCGTCTTCGGACGCGACCTGAACGATGCGGCACAGCTTGATCTGCGCCGTGGCCTGATCACCGATATGGTGCTCGCCTGGCTGGAATGGCGCGAATGACGTTTCAACTTACATTTTGCAATGAACTGCTGGCCGCTGAATACCCGACGCTGGCCGACCAGAGCCGTCTTGCCCGGAAGCTCGGGGCCATGGGCCTTGAAGTTGATCCGGCTTCGCTGGGTCCCGAGGCACATAGGTTATCGTCAGAAAAAGTCAGGGCATTGCGGGACGAGGTCGAAGGCGAAGGCATCCGGATCACCGGCCTGCATTGGCTCCTTTCAGGATACCCCGAAGCCTCGATCACCGATCCGGCCCGTCAGGCGGCAACGCAGAGTATCCTTTTCGGTCTGATCGACCTGGCGCATGGTCTTGGCGCGGACGTCATGGTGCATGGCTCACCCAAGCAGCGGGTGCCGGAGCCAGGCGCTGATCTGCAGGACACTTTGACAGCATTCTTCGCCCCGGTTGCCAAACACGCACAGCAGGCAGGCCTGATCTATTGCATCGAGCCACTCTCGCGGACCGAAACTACGGCGATCAACACCGTGGCCGAAGGCGCCGCGCTTTGTGGGGCTATCGGCAACCCGG
>Ga0207878_100315_pt1 | contig 22857 bp, 24 predicted proteins | sample LinPmetageLP41_FD_184053 | JGI IMG/M metagenome (GOLD analysis project Ga0207878, IMG submission 184053) | Marine viral communities from the Pacific Ocean - LP-41 (SPAdes) | ecosystem: Environmental > Aquatic > Marine > Oceanic | place: Pacific Ocean | collected 2010-08-27 | reverse complement strand
CGAGAATCTCGGCGGCAAGGTGCAGACACCGGCCCAAACTCGCGAGTCGCTGGCGCTGCGCAAGCCCTGATTCCTTGTCTGTCCTGATGTCTATCTCTAGCGAACGCCGCGCTCAGCAAAGACCCGAGTGCCCGTTCGCGGGTTCACTTTTCCGCACCGCCCTGGAGTGTCTTAATGACTGCTTCCCTTCTTCCCCGTAACGTTGCCGTCATCGGTACCGGCGTGATCGGCAACGGCTGGATTGCCCGCGCCCTGGCAGCCGGCTGTCGGGTCACTGCCTTCGATCCCGATCCCGCTGCCGCCGAGCGTGCCCGTGCTTTCGTCGAGCGCGCCTGGCCGTCGCTGGAGCGACTCGGGCTCTCCGATGACGCCGATCCGCGAGCGCTGACCTTCGTCGATTCGCTCGAAGCGGCGGTGGACGGCGCCGAGCTGATTCAGGAAAACGTGCCCGAACGGCTGACGCTCAAGCACGAGGTGCTGAACCAGCTCGATGCGCTGGCCCCGATAGAGGTGGTGATCGGTTCCTCGACCTCCGGGATCAAGCCGAGCGATCTCCAATCCGCCTGCACTCGGGCACCGGGGCGCGTGATCGTGGCGCATCCGTTCAACCCGGTCTATCTGCTGCCGCTGGTGGAGCTGGTGGGTGGCGAACACACCGCGCCGGTGGTGATCGAGCGCGCCCAGGCCCAGTACGCGGCGTTGGGCATGCGCCCGCTGGTGATCCGTCGCGAGATCGAGGGTCATGTCGCCGACCGGCTGATGGAGGCGCTGTGGCGCGAGGCGCTGCATCTGGTCAATGACGGCGTCGCCACCACCGAAGAGATCGATGCGGCGGTGGTCTACGGCTGCGGTCTGCGCTGGTCGTTGATGGGGACGTTCCTGACGTTCCACCTGGCCGGTGGCGACGGCGGCATGCGGCATATGCTGCATCAGTTCGGCCCGGCGCTGAAACTGCCGTGGACCAAGCTGGAAGCGCCGGAGCTGACCGAAGAGCTGATCGACAAGGTCGCCGACGGCTGCGAGCACCAGGCCGCCGGACGCAGCGTCGCCGAACTCGAGACACGGCGCGATGCGTTTCTCACCGAGCTGCTCGAGTTGACCCAGAAGTACTGGCCGGAAGCCGAAGGGCTCCAAGGGCGGATTTAATGAACGAGACGGATTTGTTCAAGACCCGGGTGGCGGACGCCTGGGTCGACTACAACGGCCATATGAACGATGCCGAATACGCCCGGGTCTTCTCGCTGGCGGTCGAGGCGTTGATGGATCGCGTCGGTCTCGACGAGGCCGGTCGCGCCGAGCATGGCTACACGATCTACACCCTCGAAACCCATCTCTGCTATCGCCAGCAGGCGCATCGCGGCGAGGCACTGTTGGTCGCGGTGACGCTGCTCGACAGCGACGCCAAACGCCTGCACGTGCTGTTCACGCTCAATAACGCCGATGGCGATACCCTGGCGACCAGCGAGCAGATGCTGATGGGTATCGATGTCGAAAGCGGCAGCCCCCGCGTCTTTCCCGAACCGGTGGCCGCGGCGGTTGCCACGCTGCCTGCTGCCGGTGATGACTGGCCAAGCGCCGCCGGTCGCCAGATCGGTATTCGGCGGGGCTGATTCGATTCCCGATTCGACGCCCGAGTCGCCTCTGATTCGATTTCTGAGTTGCCTCTAAGGCCGCGCACTTCAAGCTCACTTCAGAGGCCATTCGGGCCGCGTCATAGTCTTATCCTGGCTCAATCTTGCCTTGGAAGGGCGCCAGGACGTCGCGAAGCGCTCGGGGCTTCTCCATAGTGATGGCGATAGGCGCGGGAGAAGCTCGAAGCCGAGCTGAAACCACAGGCCAAACCGATGCTCAAGATGTCGCGGTCGGTTTCTTCCAGTAGATGTCTGGCGCGGTCCAGGCGCAGTTCGAGATAGTAATCTCGCGGGCGCTTGCCCAGCTCATCCAGGAACAGACGCTGGAGTTGGCGCAATGACAGGCCAATCCGCTCGCTGAGTGCCGCCATCGACAACGGCTGCTCGAGGTGCTGTTCCATCAGCGCGACGGCATCGACCAGTGGGCGGCGATGCGTGCCCAGCCGTTTCGTTAGCGGAAGCCGCTGGTGATCCTGGCGCGGGCGCAGGCGGGCGTGAATTAGCTGTTCGGAGATGTCATCGGCCAGGGCTTGGCCGTGGCGGCTGGCGATCATGCTCAACGTCATGTCCATGGCGGCGGCGCCGCCGGCGCAGCTGAACCGGCGGGCGTCGATCTCGAACAGCGATTCCACCGCATCGAGCCCCGGAAAGCGCTCACGAAAGGCCGGCAGGCTTTCCCAGTGCAGGGTCAGACGATGGCCGTCGAGCAGCCCGACCTCGGCGAGTATCAGCGGGCCGGTATCGATGCCGCCCAGCAGACAACCCGCGCTGGCTTGACGATGCAGCCACTGCGAGAGCCGGCGCGAGTGATCGCGCTCGGGTTCGAACCCGGCGCAGATGGCAAGCGTCGGCAGCGAAGGGGCATCGGAGAGGCCGCAATCGACCAGCAGGGTCATGTCGTTGCTGGCGGTAACGGGCTGACCGTCTTCGCTGATCAGCGTCCAGCGATAGAGTTCCCGACCGGCCAGTCGATTGGCGATTCGCAGCGGCTCTACCGCCGAGAAGAACGCCATCATCGAAAAGCGCGGGATCAACAGAAAACCCACGAGCTCGGGCAACGGGCCCGCATAGTCTAAGCGCATAAGGAGTCTGGTCGCATAAGTAGCCCAGTCGCATGGGGCTTCTTCCCAGCATATCGGCTGTCGGCGTCTAGGCCAAGCGGGGCGACGAGCGTATAACGGCGCGAATGCCGGAAACTGACTACGCTTCGAGTATGGCCAATTCGATGGGTGACACTCGCAGATATTCGAAGCGCCGCTGGTGGCGCCTCGTCTGGCGCGTCTGCCTTTTGACGGGCTCGATTCTGGCGCTGGCGGCAATGGCACAGTCGCCTGCCGCGAAGCAGGCGCTGGTGCTGACGCTGAATGACAGCATCAATCCCGCGACGCGGGACTACGTCGAGCGCGGCATTCAGCGGGCCGAATCGAGCAACGCCGAACTGCTCGTCATCGAACTCGACACGCCGGGCGGCCAGGTGGAGTCGATGCGTCTTCTGGCCCAGACGATACTCGCCGCCAAGGTGCCGGTGGTGACCTACGTCACCCCCAGCGGGGCGCGGGCGGCCAGCGCCGGGACCTATCTGCTTTACGCAAGCCCCGTCGCCGCGATGACGCCGGGAACGCATCTAGGGTCGGCCACGCCGGTGACGCTCGGCGGCGAGGGCGAGGATGCCAACAGCCAGGCGATGCATCGCAAGATGATCGAAGATGCCGTGGCCATGATCCGCGGCTACGCCGAGCGACATGGGCGCAACGCGGACTGGGCCGAAAAAGCGGTGCGCGAGGCGGCCAACCTCGGCGCGGAAGAGGCGCTCGATCAGAACGTCATCGACGTGGTGGCTACGGATCTCGACGATCTGATGGCGCAGCTGGATGGAAGGCAGGTCAAGCTGGAAGATGGTACGACAACGCTGTCGACCCGGGATATCGAGCAAATTCGTGAAGCACCAGGTTGGCGCACGGCGCTGCTCTCGCTGATCGCCAATCCCGTCGTTGCCTATGGCCTGATACTGATCGGCTTCTACGGGCTGGTATTCGAACTCGCCAGCCCCGGCACCCTGGTGCCGGGCATCATCGGCGGTATCAGTCTGCTGTTGGGGCTGTTTGCCTTTCAGGTGCTGTCGATCGATCTGGCGGGGCTGGGGTTGGTGCTGCTGGGTCTCGCCATGATCGTCGGCGAAGCCTTTCTGCCCAGCTTCGGTGCGCTCGGCGCCGGCGGTATCGTCGCCTTCGTGATCGGTTCGATATTGCTGATGGACGAGGCCAATAGCGCGGTGGCATGGCCGTTGATCGGCGGTACCGCGCTGATCGCCGCCGGTTTCCTGCTGTGGGCGGTGATAGGCTTGATAAAGGTGCGCCGACGCGTTCCGCTGACGGGTCGCGAGGAGCTGATCGGCGCCGAGGCTTTGGCGCTGGGGGATTTCTCCGTCGGCCGCGGCAAGGTGCTGCTGCATGGAGAGCGCTGGCGCGCGCGCGGCCAGGCCGGCATTCGTAAAGGCGACAGGCTGCGTGTCACGGCACTGGAGGGTTTGACCGTCAGTGTCGAACCCACCAGCGTCGAGCATTCGTGACGTCGATATAAGACCGATCGCGGAATTCGTGTCTGAAGCTCGTGGCTGAAGTTCGTGACTGGGTTCGTAGTGAGAATAGCCCGTGACTGAGCTTCGTGGCGAAGATAGCCAACAGCAACGGCGATCGGTTTTTCATAGGGCGGCGGTCGGTTTTTCCTGGGGAGAAGACGAGATGATATTCACTTATCTGGTACCTGTCGTACTGCTGATTCTGCTGTTGCTGGCCTCGGTACGGATCCTGCCGGAATACCGCCGAGGCGTGGTGTTCTTTCTGGGTCGCTTCCAGGACGTCAAGGGCCCCGGACTGTTCTTCCTGATACCGGTGGTTCAGAAAATGCAGGTGGTCGACCTGCGCGTAATCACCATGGATGTGCCGGAACAGGACGTCATCTCCCGTGACAACGTCACCGTGCGGGTCAACGCGGTGCTCTATTTCCGCGTCGTCGATCCGCAGAAGGCGATCATCCAGGTCGAGCACTTCGTCAACGCCACCAGCCAGCTGGCCCAGACCACGCTGCGCTCGGTGCTGGGAAAGCACGATCTCGACGAGATGCTCTCCGAGCGGGACAAGCTCAATGACGATATTCAGGAGATCATCGACACCCAGACCGAGGCCTGGGGGATCAAGGTGGCCAATGTCGAGATCAAGCACGTCGATCTCGACGAGAGCATGATTCGCGCCATTGCGCGACAGGCCGAAGCCGAGCGTGAACGCCGGGCCAAGGTGATCCATGCCGAAGGCGAGCAGCAGGCGGCCGAGAAACTGGTCGAGGCGGCCAATATCATGTCGCGCAATCCGGCGGCGCTGCAGCTGCGCTATCTGCAGACCATGAGCGACATGAGCAACAAGAACGCGTCGACGATCGTCTTCCCGCTACCGATGGACATCATGGAGGCGTTCAAGACGATGAGGGGATTCGTCGATACGCCGGCGCCGAAGGAGTCCGGTGCAGCACCCAAGCAGGCCGAATGAGTGCCCAGGAACCCGAATGAACCCTGAATGAACCCGAATGAACCCGAATGAACCCTGAATGAACTCAGGCTCAGCGCTTTCCGTCGAGGCGCGAGCGTGTATCCTTGAGCTCTCTCACAGCCGACTGAATCCGGAGTCACGCTTGGCTACGTCACGATCCCTATCGTCCCATGCTCCTTCCGCGCTCGCCATCTTCGATCTCGACGACACGCTGCTCGACGGTGACTGTACCCACCTGTGGCTCGAGTGGATCATCGATTGCGGCTGGGTCGAGGACGGCGAGGCGCTGTTGAGCCAGATGCGCGAGCATGACAAGCAGTACCACGCAGGCACGCTGAACATGACCGATCATCTGCGTTTCTCGCTGGCCCCGCTCGTTGGCCGTTCACGCCAGAGCGTCCGCGAGCAGGTCGAGGCGTTCGTCGAGGCGGCGGTTCGCCCGCGCTTGATGCAGGCCGGGGTGGAGCGCCTGCAACAACATAGCCAGGATGGCCATGCCACCCTGGTGATCTCGGCCTCGATGCATCATCTGGTCGAGCCGATCGCCCATGCCGTCGGTGCCGATGGCGCGCTGGCAACGCTACCCGAGTTCGATGCCAGCGACCGCTTCACCGGCGAGCCCACCGGCATTCAGACCTATCAGCGTGGCAAGCTCGACGCCTTCGAGGCGTGGCTCTCCAGCCACGACACCGGCTTTGCCGAGGGCTGGGAAACCTGGGGCTACAGCGACTCCTTCAATGACCTGCCGCTGCTCGAATTCGTCGATCACCCGCACGCCACACAGCCGGACGCGCGCCTGCGTGACACTGCCGAGGCGCGAGGATGGCCAGTCCTGCAGTGGCGCTAGCGCCGACTGATGGAGGCTCGACACGTCGTCAATCACGTTTATTGAAATCCCTTTGATTGAAATCACCCTGATTGAAATAACTCATGAGGGATCACGTTGCGCGTTTGGTAACTCAGGTATATCTTGTCAACCGTGGTTTAACTTGATAACCAAGGCTCGGTTGCCTTGATGCGTCGGTAATTTCCTGAGGCCAATGTGTCGAATTCTCTAACCGAATCCCGCGACGAAAGCTCGCTGGCGCCGACGAAGGCGCGCCGGCGTTCGACGCTGTCCCGCTTCCTCCCGTTCTTCGGTCCGGCGATGATCGCGGCAGTGGCGTATATCGATCCGGGTAACTTTGCTACCAATATCGAAGCGGGCTCGCGCTACGGCTATGTTCTGCTGTGGGTGGTGCTATGGGCCAATTTGATGGCGATGCTGATCCAGACGCTATCGGTGCGGTTGGGCCTGGCGACCGGCAGGAACCTGGCGGAGATGATTCGCGAACGCTACCCGCGGCCGCTGGTCTGGTTCTACTGGGTGCAGGCCGAGCTGGTGGCGATCGCCACCGATCTGGCTGAATTCCTCGGCGCTGCGCTGGCGTTCAACCTGCTGTTCGGAATGTCGATGCTGGAAGGGGCGCTGCTGACCGGCGCGATCACCTACATCGCGCTCTACATGCAGCGTTTCGGTTTCCGCCTGCTCGAGATCGTCATTGGCAGCATGCTGCTGGCGGTAGCCGCCGGTTTCGTCATTCAGATCATCATGGGTCGCCCCGATGCCGCGCCGGCGCTCGAAGGGCTGCTGATACCGGGATTTCCGGATGGCTACGCGGTGTTTCTGGCCGCGGGGATCCTGGGCGCGACGGTGATGCCCCACGTCATCTACCTGCACTCGTCGCTGTCACAGCGCCGGGTGGAGGTCAAGACCGACGATGAGCGTCGGCGGGCCATGCGCTATTACCGCTGGGACGTGATCATCGGCATGGGTATCGCCGGTATCATCAACCTGTCGATGCTGGCACTGGCCGCCTCGGTCTTCTTCGACAATGGTCGCACCGGTGTCGCCACGATCGAGCAGAGCTATCAGCTGCTGGCGCCGTTGATGGATCGTGATCTGGCCAGCACCCTGTTCGGCTTCACCCTGTTGATGGCCGGGTTGTCCTCGTCGATCGTCGGCACCATGGCCGGTCAGGTCGTCATGCAGGGGTTCGTCGGTTTTACCATTCCGATGTGGCTGCGACGTCTGTTGACGATGCTGCCGGCCATTGTCGTCATCATGCTCGGTTTCCCCGAGCAGCAGGTTCTCGTCGCCAGTCAGGTGGTGCTGAGTTTCGGCATTCCCTTCGCGTTGATCCCGTTGATCCACTTTACGGCTCAGCATCGCTTGATGGGTAATCTGACCAGTCGCCGCTGGGTGACCGGGTTGGGATGCCTCATTGCCGCGATCATCATCTTGCTGAATGGTTATGTGTTGGCCTTCGAGTTGCTGTAGGCTTTCAAGAACGCGCGCGGGCGAATACCTGAATGGCTCCCGCCGCCGATCATTCTGCCCGTCGATGAGAACATCATGTCAGTAACGCCACGTCCCCGTTATGCCCGTTTCGAGCGCACGCGTCTCGACCATCAGCAGGAACTGGTTGAAGATTACGTGGAAGAGATTGCGCAGCTTCATCGCGATCATGGCGAGGCTCGGGCCAGCGATCTGGCCGAGCGATTCGGAGTCAGCGCTGCGGCCGTTTCCAAGGTGATCGCGCGGCTCAAGCGTGACGGCCTGGCCGAGGCGCGGCCCTATCGTGGCGTTTTCCTGACCGTGCAGGGAAGTGAACTGGCCGAGAAGGTGGAGGCGCGCCATCAGCTGGTGTTGTCGACGCTGCTGGCACTCGGTGTGCCTGCCCACGTCGCCGAAGCCGACTCCGAAGGGATCGAGCATCACTGCAGCGATGCCACCGTCGAGGCCATGCAACGATTTCTGGCGACTCAAGCCCGCTGATTTCCTGGCTCTTCGTCGTCGCGGGATGGCGGCGCCGGCTGATGCTGCAGAAAGCGAGATAGCCGCTCTGTCTGGCTTTCGCCAATCTGACACAGTTGCCAGGCGATTTCGGCGTACTGCATCAGTGTCGGTAGCATCAGTTGCAGACGGTGGGCATCATTTTCGTGGCGCTGCGCCTCGGCATCCAGCCATTCGAAGAGTTGCGCCAAACGAGTGTAGTTCGCATCCCCCCGACCTCTGTTGCCGCGTAGGGCATCGATCGCCAGGCAGCGCATGACGTTACGCTTGTTGGGATCGAGACTTTCCTTGTCCAGTAGTGCTTCGGCATGCTGCACGAACTGCCCCATCAACTGTGACAACTCTGCCGCTTCCAGTTGGCGACGCACGGCGTCCTGGCTTTCGATCAGCGCCTGCTGCTGACGCATGAGCCCTCTCACCAGCACCACCAACTGCACGCACAGCCAACCCGCCAGCACCACTGTCAGCAGATAGACGCCCAGCGGCGCCAGCGCCTGGGCGGGCAGCGGCCAGCGTAGATCGCTGGCGATGACGCCGCCAGCCGCCACTGCCAGCAACACGATGATGATCAGGGCGATGGAAATGCCGGATTTCATGCTGATGTCCAGTCAGGGAAAGGCGTTGTCGCCATGACGCTTTATCGGCGCTGCAACGCTGCTCTTGAGCGTTCGCTGAAATGGAACGTCTGGGCGCTGGCTCAGATCATGCCGCCGTTCACCGCGATCACCTGGCGCGTGATATAGGCGGCGTCCGTCGAGCAGAGAAAACTCACGGTGCCGGCGACTTCTTCGGCTTTGCCGGTGCGCTGCATGGGGATCAGCTTGCGAATCTCGTCACGCGGAAGATCGTCGGTCATGCGCGTTTCGATCCAGCCCGGCGCGACACAGTTGACCGTGATCTTTCGTTTGGCCAGCTCTACGGCGAGTGCCTTGGTGGCGCCGATGATCCCGGCCTTGGCCGCGCTGTAGTTGACCTGTCCGCGATTCCCGATCATGCCGGACATCGACGAGAGGGTGACGATCCGGCCCGGCCGACGGCGCTGGATCATTGGCATGACCAGTGGATGCAGAACGTTGTAGAACCCGTCCAGATTGGTCCGTAGCACGCTATCCCAATCCTCTCCCGCCAGTGCCGGAAAGGGTTTGTCCGCGGTAATGCCCGCATTGCAGACCACGCCGTAGTAGCAGCCGTACTCTGCGATATCCGCCTCCAGCACCGTCTTGACGGTGTCGCGTGCGGTCACGTCGAAGTGAACGACCCGCGCCTGTTGTCCTTCGGCTTCCACCGCGACCTTGACGGCTTCGATGTCTTCATCCGGGCGCCGACAGTGCAGCACCAGGTCGTAACCGTCCCGCGCCAGACGTTTGGCGATCGCTTCGCCGATGCCGCGATTGGCGCCGGTGACCAGTATTGTCTCGCGATGTCGATATTCCATGGAGCCTCGGTACAGAGCTGCAGGTATGAAGTCAGGGCGATCAGACGCCGTTCAGCGTCGGCATCGAAGCCGGGCGATAGAGCGTCAAGCTGCCCTGTGCCAGCGGCGCTTCGTCATGTTCCGCCGGGTACAGCTTGCCGTGAATCTGGGTGACACCGTTGTCGGCGACGAATTCGATGGTCACGGCGATCCGGATGCGCTGATCGAAGGTAAAGACGGGAACGCGAGCGTGATAGCGTCTGGCGCCCAGCAACAGCCCAGGAGCCGGTGCTTCGCCCGATGCCGCGGCACGGAAGCCGGCCCAGGCGGCGACGGTCTGGGCCAACCATTCGACGCCGACCCAGGCCGGGATGCCGTCGGTTTCGGCAAACAGGTCGTCGCGCCGGGTCAATGTTTCGGCAACGCCGCCTGCTTCGTCGGCGTCGATGAGGCGGGTCAGCAGGCACATGCCTCGGGCATGAGGAATCAGCGGTGCGATGGGGCAGGGGAGTGCTTTCATTGTGGGCGTGGGTCGGCTCGGGTCAGCAGCAGGCTGGCATTGTTGCCGCCGAAGGCGAAGCTGTTGCTCAGCGCGTGGCGTGGCCGACGCGTCGGCGCTGCACTAAACGTCACCAGCGGCAAGGCGGGAATCTCCGGATCGTATTCGCCGTCGAAGACGTGTCTGGGCAGTTGCCCGTGTTCGAGTGCCAGCCAGCAGAACGCGGCCTCCAGCGCGCCGGCCGCGCCCAGCGTGTGGCCGGTCAGGGCCTTGGTCGAACTGCAGGCAGGCGGCGACGGGAACAGCGTTGCCACGGCCGCGGCTTCCATGCTGTCGTTGAGGCGCGTACCGGTGCCATGCAGGTTGAGATAATCGATCTCTGCCGGATCGCGTCCGGCCATTGCGAGCGCCTGGCGCATGGCATCGGCGGCGCCGCTGCCATCCGGACGCGGCGCCGAGATATGGTGGGCATCGACGCTTTCGCCGACGCCGGCGAGCTGAATGCCGCCGGCGTCCGGCGTGACCACGAACAGCGCTGCCGCCTCGCCGAGATTGATCCCGTCGCGATGACGGGAAAATGGCAGGCAAGGCTCGGCGCTGACGGCTTCCAGGCTCAGGAATCCGTTGACGGTCAAGCGGCACAGGCTATCCGCGCCGCCGGCGATCACCGCATCGCACTGACCGCTCTTGAGCAGGCGTCTGGCGCTGGCCAGCGCTCTGGCGCTCGAACTGCAGGCGGTGGAGAGCGCGTAACAGGGTCCGGTGACGCCCAGGCGCTCGGCGATGAAACGCGCCGGTGCGCCCAGTTCCTGGCGTGCGTAGGCAAAATCTTCGGGCAGCGGCGCGTCCCGGCCGCTGGCGGAAAGCGCCCGCTCGGTTTCCCCGATTCCCGAGGTGCTGGTGCCGATGACCACGCCGATCCGGTCTCTCGCTACCGTCGCCAGCAGACGCTCGATCTCGTCGTCGAGGCGCGCTAGCGCCAGCGCCAGCAGCCGATTGTTGCGGCTGCGATGGTCCCTCGGCCAATGGCTGTCGTCGGGCAGTTCGCCGTCGACCTGGCCCAGCGGCAGGGGGTGACCCGGCGTAAAGGCGTCACTGTCCGTCAGGCCGCGCTGACCCGTGAACAGCGCGCGGCCGATCGTTCCCAGATCGTTGCCCAGCGAGCAGACGACGCCGGGCCGGGAAAGGCGGCAGTCGAAGACGGCACTCATGGTTCGGCGTTCTCCTGTTCGTCTTCCTGCATCGGCGCAATCGTCAGCTGGTAGCCGCCCTGGCGATCATCCAGGGTCAGCGTTCGGGGATTATCGCGATCCGGCACCGGCGTGATGCGCGCGGCCAACTCACCGTGGTAGCGGATATCGCGGCTCGTCGCGCTGTCTACGACCTGCCAGGCGCTCCCTTCGAAGGACCGGTGCAAGGCGTCCAGCGGCCACAGGCTCCACTCAAGGCGTGATGCCAGCCACTGCGGCGGAATCGGCAATGGAGACTCGCCCGGCGCGTCGCCGGCCTCGAATCGTGCGCCCCCGGCATCTCTCACCAATGTGGTCAGACGCTGGCCATAGGGGGAGACCAGCACGGCACGCAGCTGCGCGGGCGTGATCCGAATGAACGCGATCAGGGTGCGGGCTTCACCGTCGTCCGGCTGGAACGTCAGTAGGCTCTTCAGGGTGTCGGTCGTGGCCGCGGCGGCCAGCGGGGGCGTCGGCGATACCGGCGGCGTCAGGCTGCAGGCGCTCAGTGGCAATGCCAGACCCAATGCCAGACCCACGGCCCGACCGAGCCCCGGACACCAGCGCAGGCCGGCGGATGATCGAGGCGTCATGGACGAATCTCCGCGGGCGGATGAGTCTCGGATTCGCCGGCATCGGGCCCTGCCGACATCGAAGCATGTTTTTCACAGAGAGTAGCCAGCGTGTCGAGATGGCGCCGGGAGGCACTGGCATAGGGATTGCTTCGATCCCAGGCGTAGCCCGCCAGGATGGCGCTGATGCGGGCCTTGATTTCCCGAGGCGCATCGGCATGAAAGATGATCGTCTGGAGGCGGCCGTCGTACCAGGCATCGACGAAGGCGCGGAACGTCTCGATCCCTTCACGTAGCGGACGCTCGAACTCGCCTTGCCAGTCGATCGTCGCGCCGGACAGCTGACGATCGACCAGCGGCGCGGCCAGGCTGGCCGAGCGCAGGGCGATGGTTACGCCGGAGGAGAACACAGGGTCGAGGAATTCGCCGGCGTTGCCCAGCAGCGCATAGCCGGGGCCATGCAGGCGCGTCACGTCGGCGGAATAGCCGCGGAGTTCGGCGATGGGCCGGGTCGAGGTGGCGCCTTCTAGCAGCTGGCGAAACCGCGGTTCGGCGTCGATCAGCGCCCGGAAGCGCGCTTCCAGGGTTTCGCCGTGAGCATTGATGCGCTCCGTTTCGCCAACCACGCCCACCGACGCGCGCTGATCACGAAACGGGATCAGCCAGTACCAGATGCCGGCGTCGGCCGGATAAACGCCGATCAGAATCTTGTCGCGATCATGGCTCGGGTTGGTGGGACAGGCTTCGACGTGAGTGAACAGCGCGATGCGTGAATCCTGTCGCGCATCGCGCTCAAGGGCCTCGAGCCGGGCCAGCACGCGGCCGTAGCCGCTGGCGTCGAGCACGAAGCGCGCCGACAAGGTGCGTGAACGGCCGCTCTCATCGAGCACATCGACCTGGGGATGATGGTCATCGGCGCGAAAGGCGGTGACGGTGACGCCGAATTCGACCTCGGCGCCCTGGGCACGGGCGCCATCGATCAGGCGTTGATCGAAGTCAGCGCGCTCGACCTGGAAAGTGGTGCCCCAGCCCGGGGTGGATTTGTCGCGGAAATCGATCGCTGTCTCTTCGCCGTTGCGGGTAAACGCAGCACCGTTCTTGGGCTGATAGTCCGCGGCCATGACGGTCTCCAGCAACCCGGCCTCGTCGAGATGGCTCATGCACTGGGGCAGCAGGCTTTCGCCGATGGAAAAGCGCGGAAAGTGGCTGCGCTCGACCACCAGCACGCGCCGGCCACGGGCCGACAGCATCGCGGCGGCCGCGGCACCGGCCGGGCCGGCGCCGATGATGATGACGTCGTGGTCGGCTTCAACCATATTCAACCTCAGTCATGCTCAATCTCAGCCATGCTCAACCTCAGCCATGCTCGCTCTCCTGAAGGGGTTGGTGTGGTGAACGGTGTGTCGGATACGCATCATCGGCCGGCCGCACCCAGGGGACCAGCGCCCAGACGCTGGCCAGCCCGATCAGGCACGTCAGCCCCAGATAATGAAGTGCCGGCGTGGCGCTGAAGGCGAGCATGCCGAATGCCAGCAGGCTGGTCAGCGTCGACAGTGTGATTGCCAGCCAGGCCGACGGCCGCCTAGCGTGTTCCACGTTGAAGATACCGGCATCGAGCCCGATTCCCAACACCAGCAGCAGCCCCAATTGGTTGAAGATGTTGAGCGGAACGCCGGTCACGGCAAACGCCGTCAACACGATCAGCGTGGCGCCGAACGGCGGTACGATGACGCGCCAGGCGCGGCGTCGGTATCTCGCCACCAGCCCCAGTGTCATCAGCACCATGGCAAGCGCCACCCAAGCTGCCGTATGTCGCCGCAATTCACCGAGCAGACTGCCTATCCGGCTGACCCGATCGACGTATTCGACGTTGGCTTGTAGATAGGTGTTCGCGTCGGTCTGAGAGTCGTCCTGCGAGGTGGTCAGCGAGTTCGCCAAGCCGCGTAGCGCTTCGTCGGTTTCTGCGTCGCGAGCCCCGGAAATCACTACCGTCGCGGCTACGCCGCCATTCTCCGTCTTGCCTAGCCATAGCTGCTGCTGGAGCGAACCCAGCGGCGTCTTGAGCCAGTCGGTCAGGGTCAGCAGCGGAGCGTCTTCGAGTCGCGCTCTGGCTTTGGCGGCGACCTCGGCCGGCAACCCGGCGCGCTGAATGAGCTCATCCAGCGGGGCGCCATAGAGCTTTTGCATCCGTGCCAGATTGGCCTGCTGCTCGGTCGCGGTCGGCACCGATTCGGCCAGCGACTGGTAGTCGATCGCGAGTCCTTCGCCAATGGCCTTGTCCAGAGCGTCATCCAGCTTCTCGAGCCGGGCCAGAAGCGCCTGGATATCGTCAGCCTGGACCAGGAAATAGCGGCTGCCAGTATCGCGATCGAGCAGTTGCTGGACGCGTGCCTCGTCCTGCATCAGCGCCGCCGGCGAGGGGTTGAGCAGCTCCAGGCTGTCGTCACTGGTCAGGCGCAGGGCGCAGACGATGATCAGCACGACAGCGCCGGCCAGGGCGAACCACGGCGACAGTCGCCAGCGGGGCTGACACAGTCGCCACCAGCTCGTCGCCAGACGCGCTGTGAAAGGGCTGGCGTGAAGCTTGAAGCGAGGCAGCCACAGCACCACGCTGAGCCAGGCGCCGATCAGCCCGAAGGCGGCGAAGGCGGCCATCTGGCGCAATCCCGGCATTGGCGTCAGCGCCTGGGCCACGTAGGCGATGACGCTCGAGATCAGGCCCAGGGTGAGGCTCGGCAACAGCCGGCGCAGCCTGAACCCCCGGCCCTCGATGGCGCGATCGCACTGCAGGTGCAGCACGTAGTCGATGGCGATGCCGATCAGGCTGGCGCCGAAGGCCAGGGTCAGCAGGTGCAGGCGGCCGAAGATGCCCAGGGTCAGGGTCAGCGCGAACAGCGAACCGGCCAACAGCGGCACCACCAGTTGCAGCAGCACCCGGGGCGAGCGAAACACGAAGCCGATGATCAGCAGCACCCCGAGCAGCGACGCCGCACCGATCGTCGACATCTCATGCTTGGCCTGACGCGCCCCGGCGGCGGCATGAAAGACCAGGCCGGAGCGCAGCAGCTCGGCATCGGGATGCTGTTGCTGAAACTGCGCGAGCTTGGTGTGCAGCGCCGTCTGCATTGGCAGATCGTAGGGCGATCCCTTGAGTTCGCCGATCAGCACGCTCCATTTCTGGTTGCCGGGCTGATGGCTCCGGTCCAGCGTCAACAGACCGTCGGCAGCGCCGATCGGGCTCTGCGGCAGTCGCGAGAGCCAGGCATCCAGCACGCCGAAAGGGTCGGCGACGGGATCCGGGCGCGCCGTCGGCGAGAACAGCTGGCGCAGCGCCGGTTCGACCAGCGTGCTGCCACCGTCGGTGTCGATGGCCTGCTGCCATCGAGGCGTCAGCAGGCGATAGCGCCATGGCCCCATCCATTCGTGAGGGTCGGCGTCCGCGAGATCCAGCTCGCGCCAGTCGATCCCGGCGAGCTGGCCGTTGTCGACCAGTTGCTGCAGCGATCGCCCCAGCGCTTGGGTCGTCGCCACGCGATCCTCGTCGCCGAGCAGCAGCAGGAAGCGATTCTCGAAGCCGCGACCCAGTTCGCGATCGGCCTTTTCGACCAGCGGTGCCTGGCGGTCGGCGGGGAGCAGGGCGGTCAGATCGGTATCGGCGGGCAACCCCTGGCGCAGCATCCAGCCCAGCCAGACGGCGCAGAACGCCAATACGACGAGCCAGAGCCAGCCCAGCCGGCGGTAGTCCACGATTTTCATAATTCGCTCAGGCTTCAAGATTCGCTCAGGCTTCATGAACCGTTCAGCGGGTGCTGGTTGAACAGCCGGACATCGAGCCGGTCGCCGCTGGGAGTGCGCATATCGAGATTGTCGATGGTGCGATCGCCGCGAAGGGTGATCCCGGCGATACGTTCGCGCAGCGCGGCTTCCTTCGGTGTCAGCGCTACCTGCCAGTCGTCCTGATTGCCGGAAAGTTTCAGCGTGAAGCGTGATTCCAGCGCCTGCCAGTCGCCCTCCAGCAGCTGGAGGAACAGCCGAGCGACCTGCTCGCCGCCCGGCGGCGCGGCCTCGCCGCTGCCATCGGTGATCGCCTCCGGGGTCAGTTCGATGCGCTCCTCGATCGGCGTCTCGAGCTGCCAGACGACGCGCTTGCCGCGCTCGAAAATGAACGTGCCCTGGCTCTTCAGCGAACTATCCAGATCCGCCAGTTCGCGCTGCTGTTCAAAGCGGCCGGCCACGGAAGGCGTGGCGGCGAGCTGGCGTTGCAGGTCGTTCAGATCGAAGGCCTGGGCGCTCATCGGCAGCAGCAATAGCAGAAGCGTGATAAACCATCGATGAAGCGGCATGGTCGAATCCTTGTGGTGTTTCATCGCTCGAGTAGTCGGGTCTTTCTGAAAAAGGTCTGTCTGAAAAAGGTCTTTCTGAAACAGCCCGGGTCAACTGATCGAACGCTCGTCTTCGTGGTCGTCATGGTGAGGGTCGGCATCCGCGTGAGCGTCGGCACAGTCCAGCCAGAAGGGGAAAAAGTTGAACCACTGCAGTGGCGTCTTCTCGCACTGGCGGGTGAGCCAGTCGACGTAGCGCTGCATGGCGCCGTCGATCCATGCCATCCGATCCCGCCGGCTCAGGGCGCTGGTGTCGTCGAAGTGGTCGAAATCGATCCGGTAGCTGGTCTTTTCGCGAAAGCAGCCAATGGTGTAGACCGGGCAGCGCAGCAGGCTGGCCAGCCAGAACGGCCCTTCCGGGAAACGTGCCGGGTGGCCCAGGAAGGGCAGGGTGCGGGCGCGACCGCTGTCGCTGATCGGCACGCGATCGGCGGCGATGACCACGAAGCCGCCTTCGGCGATCCGTTGGCCCAGCTTCATCGCCGTCGAGGGCGTGATTTCGCTGACTTCGATGATCTCCGGCGGGTTCTCGCGATGGGTCGAGCGTGCCAGGACCTCGTCGAACTGTTGGGCGTTGCGCGTATGCATCAACAGCGTCGCACGGAAGTTGTCCTGCATGTCGCTCATGGCGGTGCAGATTTCCATGTTGCCGACATGGGAGACGAACATGATGCCGCCGCGCCCGCTCTTGACGGCCTGGCGGAATCGCTCGCGGGTGTCGCCTTCGAAACTGAGCGCGGGCGGGATGCCGCTCCAGGCGTCGATCTTGTCCATCAGGCTCTGCCCGAAGCTGCGGAAGTGGCGCAGGCTGAGCCAGGCCAGATGCTGGGGCGCCTCGCCGTGAAGATGACGCCACAGCCGGGTCAGGTAGGTATGCGAGGCGCGTCGGTGCAGGCCATGGGCGATGTAGTAGTAGACGATTACCAGCGCCAGCATGATCTGGAACGGTAGCCGGCCCAGCTTGCGCCGGATCCAGACCATCGTGCGAACGCCGCCGGCGGTGCCGGTCTCACGAATTCTCGCCCAATGATTGGGGTTGCTGCTGACCGGTGTCATCAGAGGGGGTCCTGGCGGCGCCGCAAGAGGTCGGGAAGGCGTCTGAGCATGCCGAGCAACAGACGCGAATGCATGGTGACGAGCAGCACGTTATCTCGCCACATCTTGAAGTGGGAGACGCCGTCGATCGGATAGCGAACCCGCACGGGGAGATTGCTGACGCGCCCGCGCTGCCAGACCCAGCGCACCGGCAGTTCGCTGTCGAACTCCATGCGATTGCCACACGGATGTTCTGCCACCAGCCGATTGACCGCCGCGACCGGATAGAGCTTGACCCCGCACATGGTATCGCGGAGCTCGAACGATAGCGTTGCCAGCCATACCAGCGAGTGAGTGAGGTAGCGAGAGTAGAATCGATGTCTGGGCACGCTGGCATCGAAGCGGGGGTAGCCGATCCGCAGGGTTTCGTCCTCGGCACGCACGCCTTCGACGAAGGGCGGCAGATCGTCGGCTTCATGCTGGCCGTCCGCATCCACCTGAAGCGCATGGCTCATCCCGAGTTTGGCGGCCCGTGCCAGGCCCGCGCGCACGGCGGCGCCCTTGCCCCGATTGACCGGCAACCTGACCAGATCGACGCTGTCCGTCTCGGCCAGCGTATCCAGCACCTCGGCGCAGTGCGCGTCGCTGCCGTCGTCGACGAGAATGATCGGTAATTGCAGCCGCCGAAGTCGGTCCACGGTCTGCCGGATGGCGTCGGCGTGGTTGTAGACGGGAATCAGTACGACAATGTTGGCGGGGTTGTCACTCGGCATGGGTGTCATCCCTCGAAGGTCTGCTGTCGAACGTTTGCCGGCTCACCAGGGCGACGCGGCCGGTGGCATGCTTGCCGCGCTGGCTATCGCAGTCGAGGCGCAGACTCGCGCCTGAATCCTGCTGACGGTGACGAAGCGTCAGCTCGAAGCGATCGCCCGGCAGCAGCGGCTGGGGAAAGCGCAAGCGCTCAAGGCCAGCGAAATCGGCTTTCAGCACGAACAGTCGGCGTGCCTGCTGCATCGCCCAGTGCACCAGGGTCATACCGGGGAGCACCGGGTGGTCGTCGAAATGGCCGTCGACGAAGGCGCAGCGCTCGGGGACTTCCAGCGTGACCTGCCAGCCATCCTCCAGCGCGCATTCACCGAGCCAGCGTGGCGCACGACGGTCATTCAGGTCTTGAAACAGGCGTTGGCGAATGTCGGCACTCAACTTGCCCTGCGCATTGGTAGGCCAATGACTCACGAAGCGCCAATAGCGGGGCAGAGCCGGTGTCTCGAAGCGCGCGGCCAACGCTTGGCGCAGTCTCTTGACCGTCTCGCGATGCTGAGCGTGATCATGAGGCAGTGCGTCCGTGTCCAGCTGGATGACTGCAGCCAGACGCAGATCCCGCCGCTGCAGCGTCAGCGTCTGTGCGCGCTCGACGCCGGGCAGTTCGGCCAGCGCGCGATCCATGGCGGTCAGCGAGATTCGCTTGCCGCCGATCTTGATGATGCGGTCGGTCCGGCCCAGCAACTCGAAGCCATCCTCCGTCAGCACGATCAGGTCGGCCTGGCGCTGCCATTGATCCGGCGTCTCAAGATGGCGCGAGCGCAGCCATAGGCGGTTGTCCGCATCCTGATCGACCCCGACGCCGGGAAAAGGGGTCCAGCTCGAACCGCGCTGCTGCACTCGCCAGCCGATGCCGCCGGTCTCGGAGCTGCCGTAGACTTCGTGAACCGGCGTTCCCAGGCACGCCTCGACTTGATCGCTGGCGTCTCGCGACAGCGGCGCGCCCGAGCTGTAGATCGTGTCGAGCGCTGTGCTCGCCGGTATCCAGTCGGGCGTCTCAGGCAGGCGTGACAGCGCCGGTGGGGCGCTGACGAGTACCATCCGTAACCCCTCGTCCTGGCAGCTCTGCAGCCAGTTCCGCAGGGTTTCCGGGTAGCGACAGATCTGTGCCGAAAAGGGGCTGCCCTCGCACAGCGGCCGCAGGATCGAGAACAGCAACCCGTAGATATGCTGGTGACTGACCTGGCTGACGACGAGGCTGCCTTTCAACGGCCACAGCAAGGCCTGCGTGGCCAGCTCGGCATCCAGTTGGTCGAAGCGCTTGTCCAACCGCTGTGGCTCGCCGCTGGAGCCGGAGGTATAGAGCGAGACGGCAATCTCGGGCAGCGGCTGAGTAGACCACTGCGGCGATTGGCTGGCGAACAGGGGTGACGCGCCTTCTTCGCTTCTCGACACCGGTGCTGTTTGCCCCAGCGCGACGCCCGTGTTGCTCAAGTTTCGCAGCGTCTCCGGCTGATTGTCCGCGGGCAGGATGACATGATCGCCGCGCTCCCAGATGGCGACCAGCGCCGCACTGAACTCGACCGGATCCGGTTCGTAAAGTCGCCAGCGACCGCTCGGATTGGAAGTGCCGGCCAGCTGTTGCTGCCACGCGCCAATGCGCCCGTGCCACTCTCCGACGGTCAGCCAGCGAGCCGGGCCGCCGTTTTCTGGCGGTAACCAGGCGATGGGGGCTGCCAAGGCGCGGTCCCGCCAGGGGCGGCCGCTCAGTTCACGAAATGTCATGGGGCACCTTTGCCTGATGCTCATCGTTTTGACGGTCATTTTGCTGGCGCCCTTCGTTCAGACGGGCTTTTTCCGGACCGGCTTGTTCCAGATGGGTTTCCTTCAGATCGGCTTTTTTTAGACCGGCTTCGGCCCGGCGCTTGACGCGTTGACGGATACACCACTCGCCCAGGAACATGGACAGCATCAGGCCGTAGACGATACCGCCGTTGTACCAGGCCCAGGTCTCGAGATCGGCGTAGATCGCGGTGACCAACGCGATACTGCCGTTGATCACGAAGAAGACACACCAGGCTTGGGTGACGCGCCGGGTATAGCGGACGGCGTGCGGGGGCAGGTTCGGTTCCTGTCGGCGGGCGTAGCGTTCAATCAATGTGGGCGGATGGCGCAGACCGTGAGAAAACAGCAGCAGCAGCCCCAGATTGACAACCACCGGCCACAGCCGCAGGCCGAGTTCCGCGCTACCGGTTGCCATCAGCAGGACGATCAACGGCAACAGCGCCCAGCCCCAGCGGCGCTGAGACGGCGGCAGGCGCCACCAGGCAACGGCGGCCAGCCCGATCAGCAGCGGCCTGGCGCCGTAATGCGGCAAGAGGAAGTGGACCACCAGCGGCCAGAGCAGGCCGATGATGCCCAGCGCCAGCAGTAGCAGGCGCCTGGGGCCGTTGAGAGAGACTGTTGGAATCACGCTGGCACCGCCGGGCTCATTTCTGGCGACGCGATTCGACCAGAGACGCCAGGCTTTTCAGATTGGCGAAATGCTGGCGCGAAGATTCCGCTTCGGACTCAAGCGTGATGCCGTAGCGTTTCTGCAGCGCCAACCCCAGCTCCAGTGCGTCGATGGAGTCGAGCCCCAGCCCTTCGACGAACAGCGGCTCTTCGGGATCGATGTCATCAGGAGTGACGTCTTCGAGTTCCAGCGTCTCGATGATCATCTCTTTGAGTTCGTGTTCCAGCGCGGTCGTCGCCATTGGTCTTGATCGTCCCTATTACTCATTCATTATCAATTACTGTCGCCTGAATTCGGAACCAGACTCCGCTTGAGGATCTTGCATCGTGGGCTGCGGATCATGACGGAAGGCCTGCGAATTGCCAACCGCGTTGGCTCATCGGGCATGCCACGCTCTCACGCCAGCCCATCAACCAGTCGATGATATCGAGTGGCTGCAAGGTCGGCCCGTCGAATGCCATCGGCGTTTCCGTCAGGCACCGGGCAGTTGTCGCGGGTTCTACGCCGAGCCTCAGGGCGACGGCGGCGGAGAACGACTCGGGGGCGTAAGCGGCAAATCGCTCTGGCACCGGTTGATCGCTGAAGATGACCACGAGGCTAGAATGGTGATCGGCAAGATAGCCACGGGCTTCAGCGACCAGCGCCGCCCACTCTCCGCCGCTGGCGGCGATCGCCTGCTGGCTACGTCGGTTGCCGCTGGCTATGGAATAGACGCCCACGGTGGCGTTGTGCACCGATAGACCGAAGCGGGCCGGCGATAACGGCTCACCCTCATCGAGCCCGTACAGCATCTCCAGCGTGCGCTCGCCATCTCCATGACGCGAGGCGTGCAGGATGACGCTTTCGGCATCGGGATCGATCGCCGCGAGCATGTCGCAGACTGCGCGGCCGAGCAGATTGAGACGACGTCGCAACATCGACGGAACGGCCTTACCGGCCGGTTTGTCCCGCGTGTCGAGTCGTGGCTCGCCATCGGCTACGCGATGCGGGGTCCAGCCTCGCCAATCGTGTAAGTAAAGGTCTGCCATAGCGCCGTTGTAACGATCCGTATTGCTGAAACTTTGCGCATCATAACGGAAAAGGTGGCATACGCGGTGCAAGCATTATGCATTCTAGCGGCGAGTCGACTACTGGTTAGCCGACTGAGGTGGATCGAGGCGGGCAAAGCGCCGAACCGGAGTTCGACGCGCCCTGGGAGGACGATCCCGTGGGCTGGACAAGACCACCTTTGGCTATCGGCAATAGACTTGATACAGATTAAATTCTTGTTCGGCATCGTTCGACAAGCGGGATACGGTGTCGGCCACCATGTGCGATCCTTCTCGATTCGTGCTCGATACCACTAAATTCGTGCTTGATACTACGCAACCCGACTATAGACCCTGGCTGGAAGTGGCGGCAGGCTCCCCCGGCTCCTAAGCTGATTCATCCTGACATTTGTTAGCGAGCGAATAACCTTTCCCCATCGCTCCGTCATGTGTTGAACAGTATGTCTTGAACAAAAGGAAGCGCTATATGGAACTTCGCAATCTGACCGACAGTGTCGCCGTGATCACCGGCGCGTCCAGTGGCATTGGTCAGGCCGCCGCCCGGCTGCTGGCCGAGGAAGGCGTCAACGTGGTGCTGGTAGCACGCAGCGCCGACAAGCTCGAAGCGCTGGCGAAGAGTATCGGCGAGCGCGCCCGGGTCCACGTGGCCGACGTTGCGGATCCCGAGGCCGTGGCCGGTGTCTTCGCCGCCGTCGAGCGCGAATTTGGCGGGCTCGATCTGCTCTTCAACAACGCGGGGGTTGGTTATAACAACCGCTTCGAGGAGAGCACTCCAGAAGAGTGGCGAGCCACCATCGATGCCAACCTCTATGGGGTGCTCAACTGCACGCAGCGAGCCATTCCGCTGATGCGTGGTCGCGAAGGGGCGATGATCAATAGTGTCTCGAGCGTTGGCGGGCGCTACGGCATCGCAGGCTGGTCGGTCTACAACGCCACCAAGTTCGCCGTGGTGGGCTTTCACGACGCGTTGCGCAAGGAGCTCGGCGAGGACGGCATCCGTGTATCGCTGATCGAACCCGGCGCCACCTACACCAACTGGGGCTACAACGTTCCTGAAGAAAAGATGCAACAGCGCCGCGACAGCGTCGAGGCCCTGCAAGCCGAGGATATCGCCAACGCCCTGGTCTACGGCTTCGCTCAGCCCAGCCACGTCAACGTGCAGGAACTGCTGGTGATGCCCACCCGCCAGGTTTCCCCCTGAGCGCGGTTTGTTGAAGTAAATAGCTTGCATGTAGTAAAGCGCTCGCTTGTAGTCATGAGTCTACAAAGAAAGCATGTAGCAGAAGCCGGCCTTGGCCGGCTTCGTGCTGTCGAGGGTTGGGTCTTCCGCCGTTCTCCATGCACTTCAACCGCTCGACGTTCAACCAAATGCATCGGAAACGATGCCGGTG
>Ga0207878_100314_pt1 | contig 22874 bp, 16 predicted proteins | sample LinPmetageLP41_FD_184053 | JGI IMG/M metagenome (GOLD analysis project Ga0207878, IMG submission 184053) | Marine viral communities from the Pacific Ocean - LP-41 (SPAdes) | ecosystem: Environmental > Aquatic > Marine > Oceanic | place: Pacific Ocean | collected 2010-08-27 | reverse complement strand
CTCCCCCTCCGCCACGAATTGAAAAGAACCGGCTTCAGCAGCTGGTTTTTTTATGTCTGGAATTTGGCGTCAGGCGGGGGAGGAGATGAGAACCCTCCGGTTCGCACCGAGGCGCTCGCGGTTTTGCTTTTCGAGCGCCGACAAACGGTCTCGCGCAGCGAGCCGGTAATCCCCCGCCTTCAATTTGGCTATCGCCACGAAGTGAAAAGAACCGGCTTTAGTGGGCGTTTTTTACCCCGAATTCGCAATCTGCTTATGGCTTACTGCATCAGGCCACCGGCGCTCTCGTCGTCCAGCGCCACACCGCTCACGCCCAGACGCGCTTCCAGGGCCAGCAGGTAATGGCGCAGGGCGCGGCGCGTAGCCTGTTCGCCCAGGGTATGCCGCACCCGATTGGCGACCTCGGCGTAGGGCAGCGCACGGCCTCCTTCGCGGCCATCGACGCTCACCACGTGCCAGCCGTAGCGCGAGGCCAGCGGACGGTCGTGAAGACCTTCGGGCAGGCGCTGCAGAGCGCGGTCCAGCTCGGCGACGGTCTGCCCCGGGCTTAGCCAGCCCAGCTCGCCACCATCGTCCTTCGACGGACAGGCGGAATGGCGCTGGGCAAACTCGGTGAAACGCTCGGGAATGGCCTGCAGCTCGACGACGAGTTCCTGGCCCAGGCGGTATTGGCTGTCGCGGGCCACGGCATCATCCGGGGCGGCGGCCAGCAGAATATGCCGTACCGCCAGGCGCAGCGGCTCACTGAAGCGTTCGGCGTTGGCCTCGAAGTAGCGCTGGCAGTCAGCCTCGTCGGGTTCGGGAACTTCCAGTTCCGCGTCCAGCAGGGCGGCCACGGCTGCCTCTTCGTCATCGCCGATTTCCCAGCCTAACTCGGCGCAGCGCTGGCGCAGCAACTCGCGTACCACCAGGGCTCGTGCGGCCTGCAGTTGGGCTTCTTCCACGCAGTCGGCCTGGTGGTACTGCATTTCCCCGGCGATCTCGTCGGTGGAGATGTTTACATCTCCTACCCATACTGGCGGTATGGCCATGGTCTGGGCGTTGACGGGGAGGCTTTCGAGTGAAATCAGTTGCATGGGTTGTCCTCTTTCACGCTTTACGACGCACGATTTGATAGCGGCGACCAAGGTAGCCCAGCGGCGCGCTCCACACGTGCACCAGGCGGGTGAACGGAAAGACCAGCACGATGGTCAGGCCCAGCAGGATGTGCAGCTTGTAGATCAGTCCCATCTCAACGAGATGCTCGGCGGCGCCACCCTTGAAGAACACGATGGCCTGCGCCCAATCGGCAAGCTCCAGCATCGCGCCGCCATCCAGATGGCCCATCGCGGGGATGATGGTCAACAGGCCCAACGAGACTTGCACCACTAGCAGCACGATGATGAGTGTGTCCATCGGACCGGAGGAGGCACGCACGCGCGGGTTGGTGATGCGGCGATGGGCCAGCATGGCGCCGCCGGTCAGGCACATCAGTCCGGCAATACCGCCGACGATGATGGCGATGATCTGCTTGCTGCCGGCACTGATGAGCGGGGCATAGACCCAGTGTGGAGTGAGCAGGCCGACCAGGTGGCCGAAGAAGATCACCAGGATGCCGAGGTGGAACAGGTTGCTGGCCAGGCGCATCTGGCGCTTGGAGAGCATCTGACTGGAACCGGTTTTCCAAGTGTATTGACCATGGTCGAAGCGCAGCAGGGAGCCCACCAGAAAAACGGTCCCGGCCACATAGGGATACAGGCCGAACAGCAGCTCATTGATATAGTTCATTTCAGGCTCCTGACTTAGTGACCCGGGGCGGCGTTGACGGTGGGGGGAACGATGCGGATCGGCATTTCGGCCTGGGACCGGTGCTTGAGTTCCGCCTGACGGTGGCCGGTGGCGGATTGCAGTGCGCAGTCTTCGTCGGAGGTGGCGTTGAAGCGCACGGCTTCCTCTTCCCACACCGCGTCGAGAGCGGCGGGGGTGTCGTCACGTGCCTCTTTGCTGACGGCCTCAGCGTGCTCGTCGATGGCGGTGTCGGCGCCGACCATGGCCAGCAGCGCGGAGGGTATCAGCGTATAGTCGGACTCGCGCTCGCGCAGGCGGGCGGCTAGCAGGCCCAGGATGTGAGCGATGTCGCTCAACTGTTGGGCGATACCGGCCTCGTCGCGGGTCGACAGGTACTCGAGGAACACCGGCAGGTAGTCGGGCAGTTCGCGGGCGCTGAGCTCGAAGCCGGCCTGGCGGTACTGGTCGAGCAGGTCGACCATCGCCTGGCCGCGGTCGCGTGACTCGCCGTGGACGTGCTCGAACAGCAGCAGCGAGGTCGAACGGCCCTTGTCGAACAGCGCTACGTAGTTGGCCTGCAGGTCGAGCAGGTCGCTGGCGGCGATGCGGCCGATCCAGCCATGCAGTGCGGCGCGCTGCGAATGGCTCAGGTGGTCTTCGTCGGCTATTACGCTTTGCATTTCAGAGGTAGCCTGCTGCAGTTGTGCAGTGGGATAGTCGAGCAGGCGGGCAAGGACGATCAGGCTACGCATTGGATTCTTCCTCCGGCGCGGGACGTTTCGGGGCGGGTGTCGGCGTGTAATGGTTGACGGCTCCGGTCGTGGCGGGCGGGACAAATTCGGGGTCATCGCGATGAGTCTGCGGCTTGACCAGCGTGGTGGTATTCTTGCGTGCGCCGAACAGGCTGGCGTCGCTGTCGCCACCATGGCAGCCGTTGCCGAACGAGAAGCCGCAACCGCCGCGCTCGGGGAAGGCCTCGCGGGCCTGCTCGCGGTGGCTGGTGGGGATCACGAAGCGATCCTCGTAGTTGGCGATGGCTAGGTAGCGATACATCTCCTCGACCTGCGCTTCGGTCAGGCCCACGGCATCGAGCACTTCGTCGGCGCGGCGACCGTCGACCTGCTGGGCGCGCTTATACAGGCGCATCGCCATCAGGCGCTTGAGCGCGAGCACGACGGGTTCCTCTTCACCAGCGGTGAGCAGGTTGGCCAGGTAACGCACCGGGATGCGCAGCGATTCGATGTCGGGCAGTACGCTGTCATTTGCATCTCTCTCAAGGTCGCCGGCATCAAAGGCGGACTGGATCGGCGACAGTGGTGGCACATACCAGACCATCGGCAGGGTGCGGTATTCCGGATGCAGCGGCAGGGCCAGCCCCCAGTCCATGGCCAGCTTGTAGACCGGTGAGGCCTGGGCGGCTTGGATTACGTTGTCGGCAACGCCGTCGCGCTTGGCCTGGGCGATCACCTCGGGGTCGAAGGGGTCGAGAAATATCTCGCGCTGGCGGTGGTAAAGGTCGCGCTCGTCCGGCGAGCTCGCCACTTCCTGGATGCGGTCGGCATCATACAGCAGCACGCCCAGGTAGCGGATACGGCCGACGCAGGTTTCGGAGCATACCGTGGGCTGGCCGGATTCAATGCGCGGGTAGCAGAAGATGCACTTCTCGGACTTGCCGGTCTTCCAGTTGTAATAGATCTTCTTGTACGGACAGCCCGAGATGCACATGCGCCAGCCGCGGCACTTGTCCTGATCGATCAGCACGATACCGTCTTCCTCACGCTTGTAGATCGCGCCACTCGGACACGAGGCCACGCACGTCGGGTTGAGACAGTGCTCGCACAGCCGCGGCAGGTACATCATGAAGGTGTTCTCGAACTGGCCGTAGATATCGGCCTGGATCTGCTCGAAGTTCTTGTCCTTGCGGCGCTTGGAAAATTCGGTGCCGAGAATTTCTTCCCAATTGGGGCCCCACTCGATCTTGTTCATGCGCTGTCCGGTAATCGCACTACGCGGGCGCGCTACCGGTTGGTGCTTGCTTTCACCTGCCTTGTGCAGATGCTGGTAGTCGAAGTCGAATGGCTCGTAGTAGTCGTCGATCTCGGGCAGATCGGGATTGGCAAAGATATTCGCCAGCACCCGCCATTTGCCACCGATACGCGGCTGGATGGAGCCGTTCTTGTTGCGCAGCCAGCCACCTTTCCACCTTTGCTGGTTCTCCCATTCCTTGGGGTAGCCGATGCCAGGCTTGGTCTCGACGTTGTTGAACCAGGCGTACTCGACGCCCTCGCGGCTGGTCCAGACGTTCTTGCAGGTCACCGAGCAAGTATGGCAACCGATACACTTGTCGAGGTTGAGGACCATGCCCACCTGTGAGCGAATTTTCATATCACGGTCTCCGGAGTAATTATGTCTTCAACCAGTCGGCAGCGGTGCATCAGGGCCAGGCGGGGTCGCCGGTTCAGGCCGCTGCGCGATGTTTCTCTGGACCGTTGAAGCATCTTTTCACAGGCTACTTTGAGGCTTTTGGCAAATGGAGTTTTTGACTCGAATCAAGACTATCCACGCGATAGGCGGGCAGGTTCGCCTGGCTATCTCCAAGGAGGTAGCCAGAAATCACGTAATAACATATTGTTTTAAATTATCTTTAAGAAAAAACAGGGCTACGCCGGGGGCCGCTGCAACGCTGGCTAAGCAATGGGGGTAGTCCTGGCGGAGTAGTCATGTCCCAATCTCTTACCCGTTCGCTGATTTTTCGCGCCGGTCTCACCATGGCGGGGATCGTCATTCTCGCCCTGATCAGCATGCTGGGCTCGATCATGATCGCTGAGACGGCGAGCGGCGATGCTGCGGCAATCAACCAGACCGGCGCGTTGCGCATGCAGGCCTACCGCCTGCTGAGCACGCGTCTGCAGACACCGCTGGATAACGAACTGCTGCGCCAACAGCTCGAGCGCTTCGACACCAATCTGGCGAGCCCGGCCATTGAGGCGTTGATTCCCGACGCTCCGCAACATCCGCTGGCGGAGCGTTACGCCAATATAATCAATATGTGGGAGGACACACTGCGCCCGGTCCTGCTGAGCGGCAAGGCGCGCCCGACCCAGTCATTGGCACCCCAGGTCGTCAAGTTCGTCGACGAGGTGGACAGTCTAGTCGGCCAGTTGCAGCGGGAAGCCGAGTCGCGCGTCCAGATGCTGCGCCTGTTCCAGGGCATCGTGCTGTTTCTGACCCTGATCCTGGTATTCGTCGCCATGTACAAGCTAATCACGGATATCGTGCCGCCATTGCGCGAGTTGTTCCATGTGGTCAACCGAGTACGCCACGGTGATTTCGCGGGGCGCGTGGATTACGAAGGCAATGATGAACTGGGTTTGATCTCGCACACCATCAACCAGATGAACGAGAGCTTGTCGCAGATGTACGCCGAGCTTGAGCAGCGCGTCGAGGTCAAGACCGCCGAGCTCAAGCGCAGCAATGAGTCGTTGCGGTTGCTCTACCAGGCAGCGCGTCAACTCAACAGCTCGACCCCCGAAAGCGAGGACTTCCGCGCCGTTCTCGAGCATCTGGAACAGGTCACGGGCTTCGGCCCGATCACCCTGTGCCTGTCGCAAGGCGAGGCTGAACGCGCCTACCAGCGTATCTCCACGCAACTGGGCGATCGCCCCGACTTCTGTCAGGCGCCCGACTGCGGCCCGTGCTTGAGTGGCGGGCGTGTGCCGCCGCAAGTTCGCCCGGTGGTGGTCAGCGAGTCCGACCGCCGCTATGGTGTGCTGTTGATGCAGTATCCGAAAGGCAACCCGCCGCTACGCTGGCAGATGAACCTGGCCGAGACCGTCGCAGGGCTGATTGCAACGACCCTGTCGCTGGCCCAGAACAATGACGAGCAGCGCCGCCTGGCGCTGATGGACGAGCGTGCGGTCATCGCCCGCGAACTGCACGACTCGCTGGCCCAGTCGCTCTCCTACCTGAAGATCCAGGTGGCGCGCCTGCAAATGCAGATGCGCAAGCAAGCGTCCCAGGCCGACCAGGAGGCGGTCATCGACGATCTGCGTGAAGGCCTCAACTCAGCCTATCGACAGCTGCGCGAACTGCTCAACACCTTCCGTCTGAAGATGACCGAGCCGGGGCTCGAGGCGGCGCTCAACGAGACGGTGCGCGAGTTCGCCCAGCGCGGTGAGTTCAAGATTCTGCTCGAGTACCAACTACGTCATTGCCCACTGAGCCCCAGTGAGGAGATTCACGTGCTGCAGATCGTGCGCGAGGCGCTGTCCAACGTGGCCCACCATGCCAAGGCCGAGAACTGCGATATCCACTTGCAGACCACCGAATCGGGCAAGGTCAGGGTGAGTGTCCGCGACGACGGGGTGGGGCTGCCCGAGCAGCATGCAAGGCCCAATCACTACGGTACCACGATCATGAACGAGCGGGCGGCCGGCCTGGGGGGCACGTTCGAGATGCACAATCGCCCTGAAGGGGGCATGCAGGTGGTGTTGTGTTTCACGCCGCAGGTCTCGTCGGGGAGTGAATCGGTCAACGTACTGGGAGGCGCTTGATGAGTACACGCATCCTGATCGTCGATGATCACCCATTATTCCGGCGCGGCGTACGCCAGCTGGTCGAGATGGATTCGGACATGGCTATCGCCGGTGAGGCGTCCAATGGCGCCGAGGCCATCGAGGCGGCTGGCCAGCTCGATCTCGACCTGATCCTGATGGATATGAACATGGCCAGAATGGATGGGTTGGAGGCGCTGCGCCAGATGCGTAGCAACGGCATCGATACGCGTCTCGTGATGCTCACGGTTTCGGACGCCGACGATGACGTGGTCGCGGCGCTGCGTGCCGGAGCCGACGGCTATCTGCTCAAGGACATGGAGCCCGAAGAGCTGTTGGCGCGCATCAAGGAGGCCGCCGAGGGCAAGCTGGTGATCAGCCCCCAGCTCGCGGCGATCCTCGCCGGCATCGTCAGCGGCGGTCGTGCCGCTCAAGCCGATGTGCTGTCGTCATTGACCTCGCGCGAGCTGGATACCCTGCGCGCGCTGGCCCGCGGCATGAGCAACAAGATGATCGCGCGCCGCCTCGACATCACCGAAGGCACGGTCAAGGTACATGTCAAGAACCTGCTCAAGAAGCTCGGCCTGCACTCGCGGGTCGAGGCGGCGGTATGGGCGGTCAACCAGGGGGTGTCGTAATGGCAAGCTGCCGTCCAGCCGAGGTCTAGTCGTCGATCTTGTTCAGTGTCGAGTCCTTGTGCATGGCGATGTGATCGGTCTTGTCACTCTCGATCTCGTATTGCGGCTCATCCTCGCTGGCACGACGCTTGTGCCCTTTGTATTGGGTATCGCGGGTGTGAACACGGATGATCCGACCGCTGACATATCACGCTTCCGAGTTCCAGCGGACGTGATCGCCTACCTTGAAACGTTGTGCCATATTGAGCCTCTATCGTGTGGACTAGGATGTCGCCACTTTCAGCATAGATCCTGATAGATTATTGGATATCGACGGCATCCCCCTTGCGATCAAACGCCAGGAAGTTGCCGATGCGGCCCATCTGTAGGGCTTCGACCATGCGCTGCAGGGGACGCTCAGCCTCCTCGCTGGTCGGTGGATTCACACCGTCGCCAGCCAGTGCGGCGGCGAAGATGATGTCCCACTCCACGCCGGTGCGGCGTGATTCCTCGACCAGCGCTGGCATATCGCTCAATTCATCCAGTGTCTTGTCGACGCAAAGTGCTGGGGTGAGTACGCCGCCTCCACCCTGTTCGAAGTGCTGACGCTGCTGTGCATCGGGGTTATCGGGCAATTCTGCCTTGGCGAAAACGAACAACAGACGCTGTGGCTCGGGCTGGCGGTGAGCCTCGGCAAGCAGGTCGGCAAAATTGGCAATGGTCATGAAGATTTCCTCAAGAAACGAATCTGTTCTGCCCTTTATCCGGGCTCTAGTAAAAAGGGCATAGGCGTGATCGAGGCAACGTCATTGGCCGGCACCTTGTGGGAACGGTCAGGTGGGGGACGGCCAGATAGCAGAAAAAGCCAGTCGTCGTGGCGACTGGCTTTCAGCATGACGACAAGCCGCCGCAGGTTACGGCCGCTGCCGATGAATTGACTCAGGCAGCATGAAGCGGCCGTGACGGTCCAAAGTGCTCATAATGACGCCGTTCGGCAGGCACGCCGAGTTGCTCCAATGCCTCGTTGACCGCGGTCATGAAGCCTTGAGGGCCTACGAAATAGCATTCGGGTGAATCGTCGGGAAGATAGCGCTCCAACAGCTCTCGATTCACGCGGCCGATATGGTCGGCTCGGTCGTCTTGCTCCCCCCGCTCGTAAAGCGTCACCGTGGTCAGCGACCCGGGATGGTCCTTCTGTGCCAAGGTGTCCAGTTCGTCGGCAAAGGCATGATGCTCACGTTCCTGAGCCGCATGGATATAAACGACCTGGCGCCCCTGTTCGAGTGCCCGGCACGCCATGGGTAGCATGGGGGTCTGGCCGACGCCGCCGCTGATCAACATCACCGGGGAGGTGGTTTCGTCGAGAATCAGCTGTCCTGAGGGCTGGAGGAGTTCCAGCTCATCGCCGACATCCAATTCATCGTGGAAATACTGGCTGACCCGGCCGCCGGGCTCTCGCTTGATCGACAGGCGATAGCTTTCCCCATTGGGAAAGCCAGACAGGCTGTAATGACGATGCACCGTTTCGCCATCGATGGACAGCTTGAGGCCGATGAATTGTCCGGGTTCATAATCGGCGACCGGGCCGCCATCGGTCGGTTTCAGAACGAACGAGCGAATCACCGCGCTTTCCTGGTGAGTCTCTGCAATACGGAACCGCCGGGTGCCGCGCCAACCGCCAGGGCGTTCGGCGAATTCGCGATAGCTGGCGTCCTCCATCTCGATCAGCAGTGTCGCCAGTTCTTCATAGAGGGCGCCCCAGGCATCCGCCACTTCGGGCGTGACTGCATCGCCCAGGACCTCTCCGATGGCCGCCATCAGGCACTCGCCGACGATGGGGTATTGATCGGGCTGTATCCCCAGCGACACATGCTTGCTGACCACCGTGGCCAGTGTCGTTCTGACATTTTCGGGATCCTTGCGCAGTTGCACGTAGGCCAACACGGCGCTGGCGAGCACTCTGGGTTGCCCGCCATCCGCCTGGTGGGCCTGATTGAACAAGGGGGTGACCTCGGGATAGCGCTCGAACATCAGCGGATAGAACCGCTGAGTGATGGCATCGAGATGTTCCGCCACGACGGGGGCCGTGGCCTCGATGATCTGTTCCTGTTCCTGGGTCAGCATAAAGCTACTCCTTATCTATCTGATCTGGGCGGGTGGCCCAGGGTAACGGTTGTATTGGATGAGGGCAGCCGGAATTATCACTGCCGTCAAGTACCGATGGAGCTTAAGCCTGCACCGGTGCGAATCAGCCACGCCAAGGCGGGACGATTCGTCGCAGGCTTGCTGGTAGCAGGCAGGTTAACCTTCAACCTTATCCTGCACGCTGTCGTTGCCTTCGCCATCGAGCCAGTCGATATGGTGCATCTTGCGCACGATGACGAACTCGTCGCGGTTGGAGCCCACGGTGCCGTAGTAATTGATGCTGTAAGATAGCTGAGCGTAGCCGCCGATCATGTGGGTCGGCTTGGGACACACGCGGGTCACCGAGTTGTGGATGCCGCCCCGAGTGCCGGTGATTTCCGAGCCGGGGATGTTCACGATGCGTTCCTGGGCGTGGTACATCATCGCCATTCCGTTCTTGACCCGCTGGCTGACTACTGCCCGGGCGGCTATGGCGCCGTTGGCGTTGTACAGCTCGATCCAGTCGTTATCCTCCACGCCGATGGCGCGGGCGTCGTCTTCGGACAGCCAGACGATGGGGCCGCCACGAGACAGTGTCAGCATCAGTAGGTTGTCGCTGTAGGTGGAGTGGATGCCCCACTTCTGGTGTGGAGTGATCCAGTTCAGCGCGATCTCCGGGTTGCCGTTGCCCTGAGGCTTGGCCACGTTCTTCGCCGCCTTGGTATCGATGGGCGGACGGTAGACCAGCAGGCTCTCACCGAAGGCCCGCATCCAGGGATGATCCTGGTAGAACTGCTGGCGGCCGCTTACCGTGCGCCACGGGATCAATTCATGCACGTTGGTATAGCCGGCGTTGTAGGAGACGTGTTCATCCTCAAGGCCGGACCAGGTCGGGCTGGAGATGATCTTGCGCGGCTGGGCGACGACGTCGCGGAAGCGGATTTTCTCTTCCTCCTTGGGCAGCGCCAGATGCGTATGATCCCGCCCGGTGATCTTGCCTAGTGCCCTCCATGCCTTCACCGCCACCTGGCCGTTGGTCTCGGGCGCAAGGGTCAGAATCATTTCGGCGGCGTCCACGGCGCTATCGATGCGCGGCCGACCTTTAGCTGAACCCTCGGTCTTCATGTGATTGAGCTTGCCGAGCAGTTCCACCTCCTTCTCGGTCTTCCAGGCGATGCCCTTGCCGCCGTTGCCGATTTCCTCGAGCAACGGGCCTACGGAAGTGAAGCGCTCATAGGTCTCGGGATAGTTGCGCTTGACCTCGATCAGGGCCGGCATGGTCTTGCCGGGGATCGGTTCGCATTCGCCTTTCTTCCAGTCCCGGACCTCGACCTGAGCCAACTCGGCGGGGGAGTCGTGCTGATGAGGCAGGGTGACCAGGTCGGTTTCCTCGCCCAAGTGGCCGTCGGCCGCCTTGGAGAAGGCCTTGGCGATACCCTTGAAGATTTCCCAGTCGCTGCGCGACTCCCACGCTGGATCGGTAGCGGCGGTCAACGGGTGGATGAACGGGTGCATGTCCGAGGTATTGAGATCGTCCTTCTCGTACCAGGTCGCCGTGGGTAGCACGACGTCTGAATAGAGGCAGGTGGTGGACATGCGGAAGTCCAGCGTCACCAGCAGATCGAGCTTGCCCTCGGGGGCATCGTCATGCCACTTAACCTCCTCAGGCAGCGCGTCGCCCATGTCGCCCAGGTCCTTACCCTGCAGACCATGCTTGGTACCCAGCAAATACTTGAGCATGTACTCATGGCCTTTACCGGAGCTGCCCAGCAGGTTGGAACGCCACAAGAACAGGTTGCGCGGGAAGTTCTGAGGGTTATCCGGGTCCTCGGCGGCGAAGGCCAGCTCGCCGCTCTTCAGCTGATCCACGACGTAGTCCTGGGTGGACATACCGGCCTGCTCGGCGGCCTTGGCCAGGCGTAGCGGGTTGGTGTTCAGCTGCGGTGCGGAAGGTAGCCAGCCCATACGCTCGGCGCGTACGTTGAAGTCGATCAGGCTACCGGGGTAGTCCTCGGCTTTGGCCAGTGGCGAGAGGATTTCCTTGATTTCCAGCTTCTCGTAGCGCCACTGCGATGAGTGATTGTAGAAGAACGAGGTGCCGTTCATGTGGCGTGGTGGGCGGTGCCAGTCGAGGCCATAGGCCAGCGGCAGCCAGCCGGTCTGCGGGCGGAGCTTTTCCTGTCCCACATAGTGGGCCCAGCCGCCGCCGCTTTGCCCGATGCAGCCGCACATCACCAGCATGTTGATCAGGCCGCGATAGTTCATATCCGTGTGGTACCAGTGGTTCATGCCGGCACCGACGATGATCATGCTGCGTCCTTGGGTCTTGTTGGCGTTGTCGGCGAACTCACGGGCGATACGAGTCGCCTGCTTGGCGGATACACCGGTGATTTTCTCCTGCCAGGCGGGGGTGTAGGGCTTGACTTGATCATAGGAGGTGGCACCGTCATCTTCACCGAAGCCACGATCGATACCGTAGTTGGCGCACATCAGGTCGAACACGGTGACCGCCAACACCTCGGCGCCATCGGCCTTCTTCAGGCGCTTAGCGGGCAGACTGTGAAACAGCAGTTCATCGCTGGTGCCGCCGCTCTTGACGCTGTCGAAGTGCTCACGGGCGATGCCGCCGAAGTAGGGAAAGGCAACCCGGGCGACGTCGTCGTGCTGCTCGGCCAGGCTCAGCAGCGGCTTGATCTCGGTGCCCTGGGCGTCCAGTGACTCGAGGTTCCACTTGCCCACTTCATCGCCGCTCTCGCCGCTGTTCTCACCCCAACGGAAACCGATGGAGCCGCGCGGCACGACGAGCTGGTCGCGATTCTCGTCCCAGGCGACGGTCTTCCACTCAGGGTTGTTGCCCTGGCCTAGGCTGGCCTCGAAGTCGCTGGCGCGCATCTGGCGGCCTGGCGCGTAGCTGCCGTCCTCGCGGGCCTCGAGTTCGACCAGGAACGGCATGTCGGAGTAGCGCCGCACATAGTCGCTGAAGTAGGCGCTGGGATTTTCGAGATGGAACTCCTTGAGGATGACATGGCCCATGGCCATGGCCAGGGCGGCATCGGTGCCCTGCTTGGCGGAGAGCCACTCGTCGGTAAGCTTGGCGACCTCGGCGTAGTCAGGGGTGATGGCGACGGTCTTGGTCCCCTTGTAGCGTACCTCGGTAAAGAAGTGGGCATCCGGCGTGCGGGTCTGCGGCACGTTGGAGCCCCAGGCAATGATGTAGCCTGAGTTGTACCAGTCGGCGGACTCGGGTACGTCGGTCTGCTCGCCCCAGGTCTGGGGACTGGCCGGGGGCAGGTCGCAGTACCAGTCATAGAACGACAGGAAGGTGCCGCCGATCAGCGACAGGTAGCGGCTGCCCGCAGCATAGCTGATCATCGACATGGCAGGGATCGGCGAGAAGCCGACGATGCGGTCGGGACCGTACTGCTTGGCGGTATAGACGTTGGAGGCGCCGATTAGCGTATTGAGCTCGTCCCAGTCGGCCCGCACGAAGCCTCCCATGCCACGGACCTTCTTGTACTGTGCCGCCTTCTGGGGATCCTCGACGATGGCCCCCCAGGCCAGTACCGGATCGCCGTGCTCGGCCAGCGCCTCGCGCCACAGCTTGATCAGGCGCTTGCGTACCAGCGGATACTTGAGGCGGTTGGCGCTGTACAGGTACCAGGAATAACTGGCACCCCGCGGGCAGCCACGCGGTTCGTGATTGGGTAGGTCGGGGCGGGTGCGTGGGTAGTCGGTCTGCTGGGTTTCCCAGGTGACCAAGCCATTCTTGACGTAGATCTTCCAGCTACACGAGCCGGTACAGTTCACGCCATGGGTGGAACGCACGATCTTGTCGTGTTGCCAACGGGCGCGATAGCCGTCTTCCCAATCGCGGGTTTCGCTGCGGGTCTCGCCATGACCATCGGCAAAAGCCTCACGGGGTTTGCTCAGATACTGCAGTCGGTCGAGAAAATGGCTCATTGTGTCTTGCCTCTATGGAGTCCGGTCAGGAGTCAGGGAGTCGTTGGTTCGGTCACATCGCCGGGCCAAGAGGTGTGCCAGCTGGCTCGCTATGGCGAACCTCCCATACTTGAATTGAGACCACCTTAAGGAGATTGGGGCGGGGCGGTTTTGACTTGAATCAAGTTGCACGACGGGGTTGCGGCGGTCGAAGCAGGGCAGCTACCCCTGACTATCCCCGTTTACCTCGCAATATCACCTCGACTACCCATAAAGGGTTATCGGGGCCAACGTGGCCTTTGGGTAATATCAAGGACATGATGTTGCGGATCCCTCGCAGCAAGGAGAATGACGCCATGTCCCGTATTGCCACGCTGAGCGAATCGCGCGACAACTGCCAGAATTGTCGCCTGCGCACGCTGTGTCTGCCCGACAACCTGTCCCGGGAAGATGTCGGTAAGCTGGAGGGGATCGTGCAGCATCGCAAGCCGGTCGTACGCGGTACTTACCTGTTCCAGGCCGGGCAGCGCTTCACGTCGATCTTTGCCGTGCGCACCGGAGCGGTAAAAACGTCGACGCTGTTGGCCAATGGGGATGAACATATCTCGGGATTCCATTTGCCGGGCGAAGTCATCGGCCTCGATGCCATCGTCTCGCGCGATCACCCCTCGACCGCTATCGCTCTGGAATCGACCAGTGTCTGCGAGATCCCCTACGCTGAGCTGGAAAGCTTGGGGGATTGTATGCCGACCCTGCAGCACCAACTGGTGCGCATCATGAGCCGGGAGCTGCTCGCCGAGCAGGGCACCGGTCACTTGTTGACGCGGCGAGCCGCCGAGCAGCGCCTGGCCGTCGTATTGCTCAAATTCTCCGAGCGCTTCGCCAGTCGCGGCCTGTCGGCGCTGTGCTTTCGCCTGCCGATGTCACGCCTCGACCTGGGAAACTACCTGGGGCTGGTACCCGAAACCATGAGCCGCACTTTCCGCCGCCTGGAAGCCCAGGGGCTGGTGAGTATTGCCGGCAAGGAGATCGAGATCGTCGATATCTGCGCACTGAAGACCATGGCCTTCGGTGAGGAAGCCTCTCGGACGGTGCGAGCCTGAGCGAAATGCATCTTATAGCGGCGTGATTTCAGTCAACCTGGCGGGCTGCTGCGGGCGCTAGAGTGAGTTGGGTGTACTCGCTCTGGTAATCGAAATGACCCGCTTCCTAGATTCCGCTCTCCTCGGTAAACATGATTGGCCGGCTCCGGATTACGGAATTTTTCCCGGCCTGAACCGCTTCTCCGAAAAGCTCACGGCGGACGATTACCGGCTGGCGGCGCATGGCAGTAACGAAGACCCCATTCCCAAGCCATTGACGGCCCATGTGCGGATACCTCCCCAGGGCCGCGAGGCCGACGGAATGGTTCGATACCTGGCTTGTCTCAAGCGTGAAATAGCGTTTCAGGGAAACCTGTTCGACGGCGATCGACGAATCGAACGGTTGATACTGACCGGCAGTGGCGTGGAGTATCTTGACGATGACCAGTTGGTCGATCTATTGGCTTCGCTGCATCGCCATTTTGGACTGAAGCGTGGCCGCTATCGCGACTTCTCGCTGTCCATCGGGACTGACTGTCTGTCGGTACAACGCCTGACTGCACGAGTTGCTCTGGGTTTCAATCGGTTCACTATCGATATACAGGGTTCCGGGGCCTCGGCGATCAATCGCCTGATCGAGATCAAAGCCACAGATTGGTCCGCTTGTCTTCACCCGCCCACTGTCGAATTGGCACTGCGACTGCCTGGACAAACACCCGCTGATTTATCGGTGCTGCTCGAACGCTTGCTATGCCTGCGCCCCGAACGTATTACCCTGTATCGCGATGTCGATAACTGCTCAAATGATTGGCCAGTGGCCTCTGGCACTTCATCGTCGAATGGCCAGGTCGTTACGCTCGAGCGTAGTGCTACGCTAGCCCTTCTTATGCAAGGTGTAGAACGCCTGACGTCGTCGGGTTATGTGCATGCAGGCATGGGCCACCTTGCTCTTTCCAGCGATGCGCTGATCGCGGAGCAACGCCGTGGTCGGTTCCACTACTGCCTGGAGGGGCATCGCCTTTACGACGATGCCGATTGCATCGGGCTCGGGGCTGGAGCGATCAGTCATGTCGCCGATGGCTATTATCAGAATGCGCGAGCATTAACGGACTATTATGCCTGTCTGGAAGCCGGTGAACTGGCCATCTGCCGAGGGTTTGAGCTGAACGCCGATGACCGGGTGAGGCACGATGTCATCCAATGCCTCATGGGAAACGGCTACGTCCCTTATGTGGCTGTCGAGAAGCGGCATCGCATCGTCTTTCGCAACTATTTTGCGCCCGAGTTGCTGGCCTTGCTGGAGATGGCCAACGATGGTCTGGTCGACATCCGGCGCGATCATATTGCACTGACGCAGTCGGGCCTGCTGTTGTCTAATCGTCTCGCCATGATCTTTGATAGTGCCTTCAACGAACTGCAGCGGTCGTATTTGCAGATGATCTGACCGGCATCCAATGGGCATCATATCGCTGACCGATATTGGGACTTCAACGTGCGTCGACGTCTTGCGAGGCGTGGAAAATGGCGCTGTTTTTATCGCCGTGCACCGTCAGAAAGCCCACAAGGCCTTTCTCGACACGGGCCAGGGCGTGGTCAACCAGCTTGTATTGGCCTGGGTAGTCGACCTTGAATTCGACCATGATGGCGCCGCCCGGGGCGACCGTCGTGGTCTGCACGTCGGTCAGTGGTGGCGCGGTCAATGAGCCCTGACTGTAAACCTTGTCGAATGTCTCGCCGATGACATGAAAGCTCGATGTCGCGTTGGGGCCGCCGACACCGAAGAAGATGCGTACGGTGTCGCCGACCTCGGCTTCCAGCTTATGGGTTTCGGTCAATGCATCCACCGCGCCGTTGAAGATGAAATAGTCGGGATGCTCGTCGAGCAATTTGTCGAGCGAAAATGTCTGCAGGCCCCGAGTGCCATGGCGCTCCAGGGTATAGAGCTCGCCCTGCATGACATAGAACTCCTTGTCTACCGGCGTGAGACCGCCTTCGGGCTCGACCAGAATCATGCCGTACATGCCGTTGGCAATATGCTGGGCGACCATCGGCGTCGCGCAGTGATAGACATAGATCCCCGGTTTGAGGGGCTTGAACGTGAAACCCTTGGTCTGGCCCGGGGCCACTTGCGTAACCGCAGCACCGCCACCGGGGCCAGTGACGGCGTGTAGATCGATCGAATGGACATGCTCGCTGCTCTCGTCATTGGATAGATTGACGGTTACTTGGTCGCCGACCCGGACACGCAGTAAGGGGCCGGGCACCTTGCGATTGAACGTCCAGTATTGGTAGCTGGAGCCATCCGCAAGGTGGCCGACGACTTCGCTGGTTTCCAGGTCCAGGGTCACATCTTGCGGTGCGCGTGTGCCGACCGGCTGACCCGCGGCAGTGGGGTCCTGCGAGACGGTAGCGGGGGCCTTTGAAGAAGTGGTCGCGTCGTCGGCGGACGCTTGCTTCTCTTCTCCAACGATAAAGCGGCCGACCATGCCCATGGCCTTGTGGCCGGGCAGCGAGCAGTAATACTCGAAGGTGCCGTTCTTGCCGGCCATGAAGACGATCGTGGCGACTGCTCCCTGCGTGTTGAGGCGTTCCGACTCGGCGCCAAACTCGGGAACCACGATGTCATGGATTAATCCGTCTCCGTTGATCAGTTTGATCTGGACGATGGTGCCCTCGGGAGCGCTCAGGTCGGGATTGACCTGCCCCTTTATGGCACCGGTTTCGCCGACGAAGGCCAATTGGCCGTCAGTCAGCGCGGTGCGCAGTGTGTAACTCACGTCCGGTGTCACATCGCCGGGAATTGCCTTGCTATCTTGTGCGGCGAAACCGGATGCGCATGCGAACCCGGTCAGGAGCACTAGCATGCTGGCGATCAACCGGCGGGGAACATTATTCATCGAGGTCTTTCCTTTCTTGCTGCGGCGAACATGAAATACGCTTCAAGCTAGCACTCCGGAAGACGTTCATTATTGATTCGCCTCAAGGAGCCTGCCTTCGCGCATTCGTAACAAGGCTCGCTGACCTTCCACCCGTAAAACGATGAAGCTTCAGGGGGCCGCAAGGCCGATACGAGTCGTGGCACTTTTCTTATTATTAGCGCAGTAGGGTAGGGCCATGACCGCCTTTGCTTGTCCTGATTCAAGTCAAGACTCTCTTGATTGCATTCTGCTCTGATGGGCTCTCTATCGCTTAGATCAAGGTAACGGGCCCGGCATATCGGGTTCGGTGCCGGGAGGAGCCCCTTGAGCAAGCATTACTCTCATCATGATCAAGACACGCATGCCGGAGTTCCTTCCGATGCATTCGCTCGCCGCATGCCGCTTTGGAGATTGGCATTCCGGCCTTTCTTTCTGCTGGGTGCAGCATTCAGTTTGTTGGCCATGCTGGTGTGGGGAGTGTTCTGGCAGGGGCAGGCGCTGCTCCAGCCGCATGGTGGGATGCTCTGGTGGCACCAGCACGAGATGATGTTCGGCTTCATCGCGGCAATTGTGGTGGGGTTTTTGCTGACCGCAGTACAGAACTGGACCGGCCAAGCGGGGCTGCGCGGCGCGCCGCTGCTGGCCCTGGTCGGGCTATGGGGTCTGGGGCGGCTGCTGATTGCCTTTCCCCTGGGGCTATCGTCGCTCTCGCTGGCCTTGCTGGATACGGCCTTTCTACCGCTGGCGGCGGTGGTGTTGGCTTGGCCGGTGGTCAGGGTGCGCCAATGGCGCAACCTGATTTTCGTGCCGGTGCTGTTGGTGCTGGCACTGGCCAATGCCCTGACCCACGCAGCGCTGATTGCTGGCGACTTCCTGATGCTGCGGGGGGCGATGCATCTCGCCGTGTTGCTGGTCGTCCTGCTGATGACCATCCTCGGTGGCCGCGTCATCCCATTCTTCACTTCACGGCGCCTGCAGCGCCCCCAGGCCAGCCGGCCGGCCTGGCTGGAATGGCTTTCTGTCGGTGGCGTCGCTGTGCTGGTGCTGCTGCAGCTGGCCAGTCTGGCCGGGCTTGCTGCACCCGCCACGATGTGGGCGGGCGTGGCGCTGGTCGCCGCCATTGCCAATACAGTGCGGCTGCTGCGCTGGAAGGGCTGGCTAAGCTGGCGCGATCCGCTGCTGTGGGGCCTACATGTCAGCTACGCCTTCGTATGTGTTGGCCTGGCGATGTGGGGGCTGGCGGCGCTGGGCTGGGTGGCGTCCTCGCTGGCGGTCCACGCGCTGACTGTGGGCGGCATGGGCACCATGATGCTGGCGATGATGGCGCGGGTCGCGCTGGGCCACACCGGTCGGCCGATCACTGCGCCTCGCGGTATCGGCATTGCGCTGGGACTGATGACAGCGGCGGCGGTATTGCGCGCCCTGATGCCGGCCCTGTGGCCGCAGCTGACCCCACCGATGTTGAGCTTCGCCATGCTTGCCTGGAGTCTGGCCTATGCCCTGTATCTGGGGCTCTATGCGCCGCTGTTGCTGCGCTCGCGCGTCGATGGCCAGCAGGGCTAGATGGCGTTCTCTCTCAACCCTAATAGGCCGTAAGGGATGCTCCCATGACGACTAGCGTTTCACCGTCCCGCCGCGATCAGCGCCGTGCGCTGGGGTTATCCACCCTGGCGTTCACATTGTGCTTCGCGGTATGGACCATCTTTTCGATCATCGGCCTGCGGATCAAGCAGGAACTCGGGCTGTCCGATACCCAACTGGGTTTATTGATGGCCACGCCGGTGCTGACCGGCTCGATTAGCCGGCTGTTCCTGGGGATCTGGACCGATCGTTTCGGTGGCCGCTGGATGTTCGGCATCGTCATGCTGGCTACCGCCGGTTGCGTCTACCTGCTGACGTTGGCAACGAGCTACCCCATGCTGTTGCTCGCGGCGCTGGGCGTCGGCTTGGCCGGCGGCGCCTTCATCGTCGGTGTGGCCTACACCTCGGCGTGGTTTGAGCCCCGCCACCAGGGCACCGCGCTGGGGCTGTTCGGGGCAGGTAACGTGGGCGCGGCGATCACCAATTTCGGGGCTCCCTTCCTGCTGCTGGCCATGGACTGGCGGGGGGCGGCACTGGTCTATGCCACGGTGCTGGCGATCATGGGCGTGGTGTTTCCTCTGTTGGCCAAAGACGATCCACTGAGCGAGCAGCGCCGCCGCAACCCGGTACCCCTAAAGGCCCAGCTGGCGCCACTGGCCGAGATTCGTGTGTGGCGTTTCTCGTTGTATTACTTCTTCGTTTTCGGCGGCTTCGTCGCTCTGGCCCTATGGCTGCCGTACTACCTGACCCAGGTCTATGACTTGAGCATCGCCGAGGCGGGCATGGTCGCCGCGCTCTACTCGATCCCCGCCTCGCTGTTTCGTATCCTGGGTGGCTGGCTGTCCGACCGCTACGGCGCGCGCCGCGTCATGTACTGGACCTTGATCGCATCGGCGCTGTGCACCTTCCTGCTCAGCTACCCGCCGACCGAGTACGTGGTCACCGGCGTGCATGACGAGATCCGCTTCTCCTTCTCGCTGGGATTGGCGGGCTTCATCGTATTGATCTTCATGCTGGGTTTTTTTATGTCGCTGGGCAAGGCGGCAGTGTTCAAGCATATTCCCGTCTATTACCCTCGCCACGTCGGTGCCGTGGGCGGTGTGGTGGGCATGGTCGGCGGGCTGGGCGGGTTCTTCCTGCCGCTGACCTTCGGCATGCTCAACGACGTCATCGACGTCTGGCAGAGCAACTTCATGCTGCTGTTCGTGGTGGTGGTCGCCGCGCTGGCCTGGATGCATTACGCCATTAGCCGCGCCGAGCGTGAGGAGTGGCAGCGCCAACAGCCACTTACCGACCTGCCCGAACTGTCCACGCCGAGCTCTTTCGTACTGCATGACTGGCGTCCGGAAGATCCGCAATTCTGGGAAACCACCGGCAAGCGTATTGCGCGGCGTAACCTGTGGATTTCGATTCCCAACCTGCTGCTGGCTTTCGCCGTGTGGTCCATCTGGAGCATCCTGGTCGTCAAGATGCCGCAGCTGGGATTCCCTTATTCCTCCAATCAGCTGTTCTGGCTAGCGGCGCTGCCGTCGCTGTCCGGCGCCACGCTGCGCATCTTCTACAGCTTCATGGTGCCGATATTCGGCGGCCGCCGCTGGACGGCGATCTCGACTGCGTCGCTGTTGCTACCCTGCCTGTGGCTGGGGCTCGCCCTGCAGTATGTCGATACGCCCTACAGCGTGATGCTGATTCTGGCGCTGATGTGCGGCTTCGGGGGCGGCAATTTCGCCTCGAGCATGGCCAATATCAGCTTCTTCTTCCCGCAGGCCCAGAAGGGCACCGCCATGGGCCTCAACGCCGGGCTCGGCAACCTGGGTGTCTCCGTGCTGCAGCTGGTCGGTCCGCTGGTGATTGCCGGCAGCGTACTCGGTCCGGTATCGGGCGAGCCGCTGACCGGCGTGTCCGGTGCGGTCGAAGGCCAAGCGGTATGGCTGCAGAATGCCGCGCTGATCTGGGTACCGTTCATTACTGTCGGTGCCTTGGCCGCCTGGTTCGGCATGAATGACATCGCCTCGGCCAAGGCCTCGTTTCGCGATCAGGCGGTAATCTTCAAACGCAAGCATAACTGGCTGATGTGCTGGTTGTATCTGGGCACCTTCGGCAGCTTCATCGGCTTTGCCGCCGGTTTCCCGCTGCTCTCCGGCATGCTGTTCCCCGAGGTCGACCCGACGCGCTACGCCTTCCTCGGCCCGCTGGTCGGTGCGCTGGCGCGTCCGCTCGGCGGTATGCTTGCCGATCGCCTCGGCGGCGCCCGAGTCACGCTGTGGAACTTCGCCCTGATGGCGGCCGGCGTGGTCGGTGTGATGGCCTTCCTGCCCGAGAACGGCGAGAGCGGCAACTTCTGGGGCTTCTTCGCGATGTTCCTGGTGTTGTTCATCGCCACCGGCATCGGCAACGGCTCCACCTATCGTATGGTCCCGGTGATCTTCTTCAACCTGCGCCGTCAGGCGCTGGGCGACACCAGCGCCGACCAGGTCCGCACCGAGGCCAACCGCGAGTCCGCCGCCGTGCTCGGTTTCATCTCGGCGATTGCCGCCTACGGTGGCTTCTTCATTCCCAAGGCCTACGGCACCTCCATCGGCCTGACCGGCGGCGTATCGGCTGCGCTGATCGGCTTTATCGTCTTTTACCTGAGCTGCATGGCGCTGACCTGGTGGTACTACGCGCGGCGTAATGCTCCTGCACCCTGTTGAGGTTCGTTTTCCTCGTCACTTGCAGACTATTCAGCCCGCAGGTGACGTCATTGTTAGCCAGAACCAATTAATTGAATACGTCCCATGGGCCTGCATTTCATCCGCAATCAAGGAGGAAAGCCATGTTCACCGTCCGACTCTACCGTTACAACCCCGAGACCGATACGACCCCCTACATGGAGGATTTCGAGGTCGATGATGAGCTTCGCAACAGGATGGTGCTTGAGGTGCTGGAGATCCTCAAGGCCACTCATCCCGATCTGGTCTATCGCCGCTCCTGCCGCGAGGGCGTGTGCGGCTCGGACGGGATGAACATCAATGGCAAGAATGGGCTGGCCTGCATCACCTCGGTAGCCGAAGCGCTGGGCAAGGGGAACGTTCTCACGCTCAGGCCGCTCCCCGGCATGCCGGTCATTCGCGATCTGGTCGTCGATCAGGCATTGTTCTTTCGGCAATTCGAGAAGATCAGGCCCTACCTCATCAACGATAGTCCGCCACCGACGATAGAACGCCTGCAAAGCCCTGAGGATCGTGACAAGCTCGATGGCTTGTATGAATGCATCCTGTGTGCTTGCTGTTCTTCTCAGTGTCCTTCCTGGTGGTGGAATCCGGAGAAATTCATCGGACCGGCGGGGCTGATACAAGCCTATCGATTCTTGAATGATAGCCGCGACACCGCGACCAATGAGCGGCTTGCCGAGCTGGAAGATCCTTTCAGCGTGTTCCGCTGCCGCCAGATCGGCAACTGCACATGGGTCTGCCCCAAAGGGCTGAATCCAATGAAGGCCATTGGAAAAATTCGCGAAAAGTTGCTCAAGAAGGGTGTATAGAGCAATAGGTGGTCGACGACAGCGTAATCTCCCTCGGATTGATGAGACAATTCAACCGGATGGAGTGCGCCCGGCGACCGATAATGGCGCTGGGGATAATTCCCTGCGTACTTACCCGGTCTTCGGGCCGGGTTTTTTTGAGGCTTCCTCGCTCAGGTCTTTCTGGTTTTCCCCGCCCATGATTTTCGTTCCCACAACGATGGTTGCCGATGGCCGAGCCCTGATCAGGGCATTTCGGCGTAACTGTGAACATCGCGCTGGCGCTGAGTCCGTTCGATAGCTTTTTAGCGTGCGCCATAGCGTGTCCGCGGATGCCACGGAGGCGAGAAGGAGGCAGGCTATGGCGGGTGACAGCACATCCAGGATCGAGTCCGGCGACCAGTGATGGAATAGCCCATAGAAATAGCTGACCGTATTGGGGCCGCCCCCGGCGTATTCATGCTGAGCGATCTCACGGCCGAGAAATACCGAGACGATCAAAGCACCGCCGACCCAGCGGCCGACGAATGGCCACAACAGGCATTGAATGCCCAAGGCTATGATGACGTGTTCGAGATGGGTAGCGTTCATGATGCCTCACTGTTGGTCATTGGTTTCAGCATAGCTAGCCTCGACGGCAGTTTTATCGCCTCAGGACAAAGGGTTTAACGTTCAATTAGTTATATGGTTATGTGTTGGAGCTGCTATACAGCATAACGTGGCCGATGTAGGAAATTGCTTACAAGAAAATAGGATTGCATGGTCTATCCAGCAACATTTCCAGGCATTAA
>Ga0207878_100312_pt1 | contig 23003 bp, 19 predicted proteins | sample LinPmetageLP41_FD_184053 | JGI IMG/M metagenome (GOLD analysis project Ga0207878, IMG submission 184053) | Marine viral communities from the Pacific Ocean - LP-41 (SPAdes) | ecosystem: Environmental > Aquatic > Marine > Oceanic | place: Pacific Ocean | collected 2010-08-27 | reverse complement strand
GACAGCAGCGCCACGGCCACCGAGTAGATCATCGGCATCTGGGCGGCGGCGCGAGGGTACTGGCTGGCATCGAAGAAGAAGACGCCGGCCACGACGATGCCGAACAACCCCAGCAGCAAACGACTGACATTCATGGCGTCTTGCTCCTCGATGATTTTCCGGATACTCAGCGACCGACCTGATCCTTGACCGAATCCCAGATGCCACGGTAGTCGCTCTCCATCTGGTCGATCATGGCGCGGTAGTCGTCACCGGTCACGACATCGAGATTCATCGCGCGCTTCTCGGCCTGAGCCTGGAAATCGGGATCCTTGGCCAGCGTCTGGAACGCCTCGATCAGCTGCTGACGGGCCTCATCGGGAATGCCCGCCGGCGCGCTGTAACCGCGCGAGGAACCCGCCACCACATCGACCCCCTTCTCTTTCATGGTCGGCACGTCCGGCAGGCTGGACAGACGCTTCTCGGCGAACACGGCTAGCGCCCTGAGATTGCCGGACTCCACCTGGCCGTAGACGTTGCCGACGTTATTGAAACTCGCGTCGATCTTGCCGCCCATGGCGGCCGTCGCGGAGGGGCCATCTCCCTGGAACGGGACCTTCTTGAACGACAGTCCCTTGGCCTGCTCGAGCAGAATGGTGGTGAAGAAATCGTCGCCGCCGACACCTGAGTTACCGATGGTCACCGTGCCCGGACTCTGCTCGGCGGCATCGAAGAGATCCTCGATGGTCTGATAAGGGCTATCGGCACTGACGACAACCACGCCTGGATCCGTGACGACATTGGCGATCGGCGTCATCTCGTCGGTGTTGTAGGTAATGGCGTCGTTCATGATGTAGTTGGTCATCAGCATCGGCGTATTGGTAATGCTGATGGTGCTGCCATCGTTGGGCGACTGCTTGGCCAGTCGCGTCCAGGCAATGGCACCGGTTGCGCCCGGCATGTACTCGTTGACGAAATCGACGCCCAGGATCTCGCCCAGACGCGGCTGTACCAGTTGGGCCAGGGCGTCACTGCCGCCCCCGGGTTTGAATCCCTGCAGTACGGTTATTTCATCGCCTCCCACGTAATCGGCGGCTTGCGCCAGGGGAGACAGGCTGATGGCCACGGCGGTGATTGTCAGCAAATGGCGAAGGGGCTTGGCGTGCATGATCGATTCCTCTCTGACGGAGTCTGTTTATCGTTGTAGTACTGGATCGTTGTCTTGCCATAGAGAACGTAGTAATTTATCGATCAAATTGTCAATAATATTGACGCCAATAGCGACTAAAGCACTAACGTCGCCAAAAACGATGGTAATCGTCGCAAAACCAGCGTCATCCCGAAGATCCACAGGGCAGAATCATGCCCGCAACCGTGATCGATTACCCGATATCCGTGCAGCTGGAGTTGACCCGAACCGAGGCGGCGCTTGCTCCACCCCCGCCCTGCTGAAGACAATGGCCGACTGAGTGACGAGAACTTCATCGTGACGGGAACACGTTCATGCCAAAGCGAGACATCGCCAAATTGACCACCGCCGCCACCGGCCGGCGACGCGCCGGTGAACGCCTCGACGAGCGCACGGAGACGGTTACCGAAGCCGTTAGCGTCGACGACATCGTGTCGGCCATCGAAGAAGATATCGTGCTGAATCGGGCACACCCGAAGGAGAGACTGGTCGAGGAAGACCTGATGCAGCGCTTCGCCGGCAAGCGCCACGTGGTGCGCCAGGCTCTGTTTCAGCTCGAGAACGCCGGCCTGGTGGAACGGATCAAGAATCGCGGTGCATTCGTCAAATCCTATACGCCGGAAGAGGTGGAAGGGATCTACGTCATGCGTGAACTGCTGGAAGAGGCCGCTGCGGATCGCATTCCGTTGCCGGCGCCCTCTTCGTTGATCGAGGCCTTGACCGGCATTCAATCGCAGCACAGTGAGGCCGTGGAGAGCGGCGATCTGCGCGCCGTGTTCCATCACAATATCGCCTTCCATCGCACACTGTTCGCGGCCTGCGGCAACGAGTACCTGTCGGACACGATCAACGAGTTTGCCCAGAAAGCGCACGCTATTCGTTTCATCGGCACCACCGATCGTGAGGCCATCCTGCTTGCGCGCGATGAGCACCTGGCCATGATCGACGCCCTCGAACGCCAGGATCGCGCCGAGCTACACCGCCTCTGCTACCGGCACCTTCAGCCGTCGAAGGAGCGTTATCTGCATCTCTACCGGCTCAGAGAAGGCGGCTGAAGGCTAAGCTCGTGAAGAACCGGCTCGCGAGAACCTATGCCCCGAATTGACCGAGGGGCCGCGAAGCTGCGGCCCTCCATCACTTCGGCACTCGTCGCTGGATGTTGGGCGGCCGAAGGAAGGTGAAATCGCAGCCCTGATCGGCCTGGGTAATCTGTTCGAGAAACAGCTTGCGGTAGCCACGCTCGGCGGTCAGCGCGATCGGCCGCCAGCCTTCGCGGCGTTGTGCAAGTTCGGCATCGTCGACCAGCAGTTCCAGCCGACGCTCGCTGACGCTGAGACGAATCCGGTCGCCGTTCTCGACCAGTGCCAGCGGCCCGCCCAGGGCGGCTTCCGGCGTCACGTGCAGAACGATCGAACCAGCCGCCGTACCGCTCATGCGGCCATCGGAGATCCGCAGCATGTCGCGGACACCCTGCCGCGCCAGCTTGCGCGGAATCGGCAGATAACCCGCTTCGGGCATTCCCGGGGCTCCGACGGGGCCGATACGCTTGAGCACGAGGACGTCCTCCGCCGTGACGTCCAACTCCGGATCGTCGATTCGCGCCGCCATGTCTTCGGCGTCTTCGAACACCACCGCGCGCCCTTCGTACTCCATCAATCTGGCGTCTGCCGCCGACTGCTTGATGATCGCGCCGTCAGGGGCCAGGTTGCCACGCACGAAGGCGATACCACCGGCGGGATAGAGCGGCGTGTCGAATCGATGCACGACCTGCTGCTCGAATGCCGGCACCGCGTCGATCTCTTCACCCAGCGTGCGTCCGGTTATGGTCATGGCGTCGAGATGGAGCAGCGGTTTCAACTCGCGCAGCACTGTCGGCAGCCCGCCGGCACGGTGCAGATCTTCCATGTAGTGCTGGCCTGACGGCTTGAGATCGACCAGCACCGGCGTCTCGCGGCTCATGCGGTCGAAAGCGGTCAGATCGATATCGATGCCCATGCGCCCGGCAATGGCCGTCAGATGAATGATGCCGTTGGTCGAGCCACCGATCGCCAGTAGCACACGCAGCGCATTCTCGAACGCCTTTTCGGTCAGGATCTTGTCAGGCGTCACGCGGGCTCGCGCGTTGATCACCGCCTGTCGCCCGGTCGATTCGGCAACGCGCATGCGGTCCGCGGTCACCGCCGGCGGCGAGGCGCTGCCCGGCAGCGCGATACCCAATGCCTCGCTGAGACACGCCATGGTGCTGGCCGTGCCCATGACCGAACAGGTCCCGACACTGCCTACCAGCTTGGCGTTGACCTCTTCGATCTCCTGCTCGTCGATCTCCTGGCCGCGGTACATGCCCCAGTAGCGGCGGCAGTCGGTACATGCGCCCACCCTGACGCCACGATGCCCGCTGGTCAGCATGGCGCCGGTCACCAGTTCGAGCATCGGCAGATTGGCGGAAGCCGCGCCCATCAGCTGAGCCGGCACCGTCTTGTCGCATCCGCCGATCAGCACCACCGAATCCATCGGCTGAGCCCGGATCATCTCCTCGGTATCCATCGACATCAGGTTGCGCAGATACATGCTGGTGGGCGTGGAGAAACTCTCGGCGATCGAGATCGTGGGGAATTCGATCGGCAGCCCCCCTTCCAGCATTACGCCGCGCTTGACCGCCTCGATCAGCTGCGGCATGTTGCCATGACAGGGGTTGTAGCCGCTGCCGGTGTTGACGATCCCGACAATGGTGCGATTGAGCGCATCGTCGCTGTACCCCGCCCCCTTGATGAATGCCTTGCGCAGAAACAGCGAAAATCCCGCGTCTCCATAGTTCACCAGGCCCTGGTTCAAGCCGGTCTGGCGTTCGCCATCCGGCGTGCCGAGTTGCTCGCCGTTCTGACGATCGTTCTTCTGGTCGTCCTGCTGGTCGTTCTTCTGGTTGTTCTTCTGATCGTCCTGCTGGTCGTGATGAGAGTCATCCGTCATGAGATTTTCGCCGCCATGATTATTGATAATATTATTGACGTAAATAACCATAGTTGACGGCACAATGACATCCGACTTAAGCCGCACCTGGCTTGGCCGGCGGTGAGGAAATGTCGAAGGATTTAGCAGCCACTGCGCAAATCACCTAGTCTTTATTCAGGCCGAGACCACGATCTGGCCGGGGCTTTCGAGGACCGGGACACAAGGATGAAGAACATGACGCTTTTTGAAGACCTGCGTGTGAGCCATGACAAGCAGCGCCGCCTACTGGAACTGCTGGTCAAGACGCACGGCGACAGCGAGGGTCGGGACGATCTGTTCAAGCGACTACGTGCCGAGCTTGAGAACCATGCCATCGCGGAAGAGCGCGCGCTCTACATGCCGATGATGGAACACGACATGACCCAGGAGAAAGCGCGTCACAGCGTCGCCGAGCATCATGAAATCGACGAACTGATCGAGACGCTGGAAGCCACCAAATACGACTCTTCCGGCTGGCTGGCCAGCGCCAGGAAACTCCAGGACCTGGTCACCCATCATCTCGATGAAGAAGAGCAGGAAGTTTTCCAGCTGGCGGGGCGTGCTCTGGATGATGCGCAGAAGGCTGCGCTGGCCAAGACTTACCGCCACGAAATGGAAACCCGCGAGGCCAGCTGATGGTTCGGCCGCCCCGCTCGGGCGGTCGTTCCTGCTTGTCACAGCGTAGCCAGTGAGACGAAATGCAACTTTTTCTCATCGGCAAACTCTCAGCAACAGCCGCAAAAGGAAGGAACCTCATGCTGTTGCCGACAAAACTCCCGCACTACCCCCGTCTGACCTGGCTCGCGCCGTTCACGTTGCTGGCCGGTTGCACGGGAATTCCCGAGGGAACGCAGCCCGTCAATGATTTTCAGATCGATCAGTATCTGGGTCAGTGGTACGAGATCGCCCGCCTCGATCATGGTTTCGAGGAAGGGCTAGAGTGCGTCACGGCAGAGTACAGTCGCCGTGACGATGGTGATATTCGCGTCATCAACCGTGGTTACGACCCGGTCAAGCAGCGCTGGGAAAGCGCCGAGGGCCACGCCAGCTTCGTCGGAGATCCTAATGTCGGCCATCTCAAGGTGAGCTTCTTCGGTCCTTTCTACGCTGGCTACAGCGTGCTGTCGCTGGATGACAGTTATCAACATGCACTCGTCGCGGGTCCCGATCGAGACTATCTGTGGATACTTTCACGAGACCCCATGCTGGACGAACCCACCTATGCGGCTCTGGTCTCCCAGGCACGCGAACTCGAATTCCCGGTCGATGAGCTGGTCCAGGTCTCCCAGGATCCCGAAAGCTGCCAGCAGGTCGGCAAGAACGACACGACACCCGATTGATTTTCTGGCCCATACCACCACAAGACAAAATACCGCCGAGCGCAGCCAGCGCCAGAATCCGCCACGACCTTCACTGAAAGGCTTCATTAGTCACGAGATGAAGACTTTCAGGACGACGTTTTCGAGAACCACGCTTTCATGATCGGGCCGCGTTTTTTCAGCGTATCGACGAGGCAGCTTGCCGGAGACCCCGAACGGGGTAAGCTGGCTGCTCCTTGATCGCTGGCGAGAGTCTACCGTGCCGACCTTACTGCCCCTGCTCTTTGCACACATCATTCGAATGTCGCGAGCACGTCATGCTGGATAAGTGGCTTTCGGCGACGCTGGACGAAACCCCGACATCGGGTGCTAGCGGTTCGAGCGCTTCCGTCCGGGAGAATTCGGATCAGGGCCGCCTGCCCAGCGGGCGCTACTGGATCCACGGCGCGGGTATTCTCGAGCTGACGCCGGATAACGTTGCGCCTGACGCTCGCAGCGTGGTGATATCCGCTGGCATTCATGGCAACGAGACCGCCCCCATCGAGCTGGTCGGCGAGCTGCTTGCGGCACTCGAGACCGGCCGCCTTGAGTTGGGCGCGCCGCTGCTGGTCATTCTCGGCAACATACCTTCGATTCGGGCCCAGACGCGATTCATCACGACCAATCTCAACCGTCTATTCCGGCATGAATGCGATCAAACGGGCGATCAGGCAGGCGACGAGCCAGAACGCGCGCGCGAGCTGATGCGCGCGGTCGATGATTTTTTTGCGAGACATCCCGAGCAACCGCTGCATCTCGACATGCATACCGCCATTCGCGATAGCCGTTATCCACGTTTCGCCGTCGTTCCCTTTACTGAAACGGTGCCCCGAACCGAGAAACAGTCCGAGACGCAACCCGATTCCCGATGGCAGGTGCTGGCCTCTGCGGGCATGCAGGCCGTGTTGTTCCAGCATCAGCACAGCTGGACCTTTTCCCACTATTCATGCCACTACCATGGGGTCGAGGCCTATACGCTCGAGCTAGGCAAGGTCCGCCCTTTCGGTGACAACGATCTCGACGCCCTGAGCGGTATGCGGACGTGGCTCGCCGCCCTCGCAGAAGGACGCCTGCCAGCAAATGGAAAAGTGGACGATCTTCGCTTCTTCCAGGTCGCTCACGAACTGATGCGCACAAGCGACGACTTCCGCCTCACCTTCGCCGAGAACGTCGCCAACTTCACCGAGTTCCCGGTCGGCGAGATCCTCGCCGAAGATTCACACAGCCGGCCGTTTATCGTCGAAGAAGAGCCGCTCTCGGTGGTCTTTCCCAATGCCAACGTCGAACTGAATGCGCGGGCAGCGTTGCTGGTTCGTCCCTGCGCCGCCCCGGATTCGCGATAACGATTTTCGATCCACCAATAACGACAACGTTTCAGGAGTTTTCCAGCATGAACAACAAGTTACTATTCGATTACCGAACTGCGTTCGCCCTATACCCCTGTCCGGCTCAGGCGTTGTCTGGAACCTAACGGCGAAACTGCTAGAATCGCCGGATTTTTCGCCGGGGAGTCGATGTCGCCCGCACCATCGAACGATGCCGCGATCGACAGCAAGACGGGCCATCAGACGTCGTGCCGCTTCCCGCCAGCCAGCCAGCCAACCCACTCGGTGGACAACATCATGGCCACGACCCCCATTCCCCTGGAAGCTCAGGGCATCAAGAAGCGCTTCGGCGACGTCGAGGTACTCAAGGGGATCTCTCTCCAGGCGCATAAGGGCGACGTCATCACATTGATTGGCGCGTCCGGCTCCGGGAAAAGCACCTTCCTTCGCTGCATGAACCTGCTGGAGCAGCCCGACGAAGGCGAATTGATCGTTCACAACGAAACGATCAATTTTCGCACCACCAAAAAGGGCCGTGAACCGGCAGATTGGAAACAGGTCGAGCGAATCCGTGCCAAGCTCTCGATGGTGTTCCAGAACTTCAATCTCTGGTCGCACATGACGCTGCTCGAGAATGTCATCGAAGCGCCAGTCTACGTGCTCAAGAAACCCAAGAAGCAGGCGATCGATGAAGCCCGCGCCCTGCTTGATCGCGTCGGCCTGCTCGATCGCGCCGACTACTTTCCGACCCAGATGTCCGGCGGTCAGCAGCAGCGCGGCGCCATTGCCCGAGCTCTGGCGATGGATCCAGAAGTCATGCTGTTCGACGAACCGACTTCGGCGCTCGATCCGGAGCTGGTCGGCGACGTGCTCAAGGTCATGCGCGACCTCGCCGACGAGGGCCGTACCATGATTCTGGTTACCCACGAGATTGCCTTTGCCCGCGACGTTTCCAGTCAGGTGATCTATCTGCATCAGGGCGTGGTGGAAGAGACCGGTGTGCCCGCCGACGTCCTCGACAACCCGCGCTCCGAGCGCCTGCGCCAATTCCTGGCGCCCAAGCACTGAGGCGGATTCCATCATGATCGACCTGCAAGGCTACGGCCCGCGCCTGCTCGAGGGGGCTCTGGTCACCGTCGAACTGGCCGTGCTATCGCTGATCCTGGCAGTCATCCTGGGGCTATTGACTGCCAGTGCCAAGCTGTCGCGCAATCGGCTGATCCACGGCATCGGTACGCTCTACACCACATTGGTGCGAGGTGTGCCGGATCTCGTGCTGATGATGCTGCTGTTCTATGGCGGCCAGATCGGTATCAACATGCTCACCGATCAGCTCTATGACGCCTTCGACATCGATATCTTCATCAACGTCAATGCCTTCGTGGCCGGCGTCATCACCATCGGGTTGATTTTTGGTGCCTACATGGGCGAAACCTTCCGCGGCGCCTTTCAGGCGGTGGAAGAGGGTCAGATGGAAGCCGCACGCGCCTACGGCATGAGCCCGCTGCTCGCTTTCCGACGCGTGCGTTTCCCGCTGATGATGCGCCACGCCCTGCCGGGGATCGGCAACAACTGGATGGTGCTGCTCAAGACCACCGCGCTGGTCTCGATCATCGGCCTGACCGACATGGTTCGCGTCGCCGCCGAAGCCACCAAGGCGACCCACGAGCCGTTCATGTTCATGATCCCGGTCGCGTTGATCTATCTGCTGATCGCCACGCTGTCCGAGTGGGGCTTCGCCAGGTTGACCAAGCGTTACAACACAGGCTTCGGGGAGTCCAGCGAATGGAACAATTGAACGGCTGGTTCACCGAGCTGTTGTCCGGTAATGCAATATTTACCGCCAACACGCTGAACTTCTACTGGGATGGACTCGTCACCACGGTGCAGCTGGTCTTTCTATGCCTGCTGCTGGGCATCGTGCTGGCGGTGCCGTTGGCCATCGGCCGGGGTTCGAAACGACGCTGGATCAAGTTGCCGATCTACGCCTATACCTATGTCTTCCGGGGCACGCCGCTGTTGATCCAGCTCTATCTGGTCTACTACGGCGTGGTCTTCTTCGACGGCATTCAGGACAGCATCTTCTGGGTGGTATTCAAGCAGGCGTTCTTCCCGGCACTGATCGCGTTCACGTTGAACACAACGGCTTACACGACCGAGATCTTTCACGGTGCGATCAAGAATACCGCCAAGGGCGAGATCGAGGCCGCGCGCGCCTACGGCATGTCGCGCAAACTGATGATGCGACGCATCATTCTGCCCAGTGCCTTTCGTCGCGCCCTGCCGGCCTATGGTAATGAAGTGATCTTCATGCTGCATGCCAGCGCGGTGGCGAGCGTCATCACGATCATGGATCTGACCGGGGCGGCCTACTATGTCTACGCCCGCTTCTACGCGCCGTTCGATGCCTTCATCTTCGTCGCGCTGATCTATCTCTGCCTGACCTTCAGCATCATGTTCGTATTCCGCAGGTTGGAGAAAAAACTGCTGGCGCACCTGTATCCGCGCGGCAACTGATCGTCAACGAAGTCATCGCTCGAGACGCTGTCATTCATCTCAAGCCACCAATCATCACAAGTTACTGATCACACGTTACTGATCAAAAGTTACTAATCACAAGAGAGAATCAACATGAACAAGTGGATCACCAGCGCGCTGATCGTCGGCGGCCTTCTCGCCGGCCAGGTCTCTAACCAGGCCATCGCTCAGGACCAGGCCATCGCTCAGGACCAAACCAAGGACGGCGATCAGAAAGAGGCCATTCGTCTGGGTATCGACGTACCTTACGAACCCTTCGTCATGCGCGATGCCGACGGCAAGCTCGAAGGCTTCGAAATCGACCTCGGCAACGAGCTCTGTGCCCGAGCCAACCTCGACTGCAGTTGGGTCGAACAGAGCTGGGACGGCATCATCCCCGGCCTGCTGGCGCGCAAGTACGACGCCATTCTGTCATCGATGGCGATCACCCCGGAACGTGAACGCCAGGTGATGTTCTCGCTGCCCTACTACAATACGCCGAGCGTCTGGATCACCGCACGTGATCGCGATATCGATATCAGCGACAAGGATTCTCTCAAAGGTCTTTCCGTCGGCGTGCAGCGTGGCACCATCCGGGATGTCTATGTCACCCAGGAGTATGGCGACGTGCTCGACATCCATCGTTATGGCTCTTCCCAGGATGTGGTCAACGACCTCAAGTCCGGCCGCCTCGACCTGACCTTCGAGGACTTCCCGATCGCCGTTGATGCCATCGATTTCCGCAAGGACGACAGCCCCTACCAGCAGCTCGGTGACAGCATCAAGACGCCGACTTCGATCTTCGGCAAAGGCGCGGCCATGGCGTTTCGCCAGCGAGACAAGGCGCTGGCCGCGAAGTTCGACAACGCGATCTGCGAAGTCTACGCCGACGGCACTTTCGACAAGCTGATGGATCAGTATTTCGACTACGACCTGTCGGTACGCCCGAGCGAGCAGGACTGCGCCAAGTAAATCCGCCATCATCCGCCCGGCACGCTGGTCGTATCCAGCGCCGGCTTTCCGATATTCGAGCCGAGGAAGCGTCGTGGAACACCAGAAACATGCCTTGATCAGCCCGGTGCCCGGTACCGAGCGTCACATCGACAGCTTTCATTTCGGTCCTGCGGATGCCGAACGGCACATCTACGTGCAGGGTGCGCTGCACGCCGACGAACTGCCCGGCATGCTGGTCGCGTGGACCCTGAAGCAGCGTCTGGCCGAACTCGAGGCGCAAGGTCAACTGGCCTGCCGCGTGACCCTGGTACCGGTCGCCAACCCGGTGGGCCTGGATCAGCAGCTGATGGATACACCGCTGGGGCGCTATGATTTCGAGAGTCTGACCAACTTCAATCGTCGCTATGCCGACGTCACCGAGAGCATTGTCGAGGCGCTCGAATCCGAGTTGAACGACGATGTCGCTCACAACCGCGGCGTGATCCGTGATCGCATCGAGGCCGCACTGCTCGCGGCCCTCATGAAAACCGGGCCGACCACTACGCTGGAGTCGATGCGGTTGACGCTGCAGCGGCTAGCCTGTCGTGCCGACTTCGTGCTCGACCTGCACTGCGACTTCGACGCCGTGGAGCACCTCTACACCACGCCGGCGGCGTGGCCGGTGTTCGAACCGCTGGCCCGCTACTTCGGCTCCAAGGCCAGCATGCTGGCCACCGACTCCGGCGGACAGTCGTTCGACGAGTGCTTCACGCTGGTATGGGAACAGCTGCGACAGACCTTCGGCGAGCGCTTTCCGATCGATTACGGCTGCCAGTCGGTGACGCTGGAACTGCGTGGCCAGCGCGACGTCGATCATCAGCTTGCCGATCACGACGCCCAGGCGATCATCGATTGGCTGCGGCATCTGGGTCTGGTGGCCGGCGAGGCACCGGCGCTGCCCGAGCTGGCCTATCCCGCCACCGAACTGGCGGCGATGGACTTTCTGTACGCACCGATCGGCGGACTGCTGGTATTCCATGCCACGCCGGGCACCGCCGTCGAAGCCGGGCAGCTCATCGCCGAGATCATCGACCCGATCAGTGATCGCATCGAACCCGTCCGTGCGTCGCAGGCAGGCATGTTCTACGCCCGCAGCCAGCGCCGGATGGCCACCGCGGGGATGATCGTCGCCGATATCGCTGGTCATCAGAGCCACCGGAGCGGGTATCTATTGGCGCCGTGAACCAGGCGTTGATCGGGACGATATTCAACCGTGTAAGGTTTCGTTATGCTGCGGTTGTATGCATCACAACAACACACGTATCACAACAGAGAAGCGATCCATGAAAAAACTGCTGACTACCAGCCTGCTCGGCGCCGCGCTGATCGCGGGTGTCGCCCAGGCTCAGGATACCGAACAGCTGCGTATCGGCGTCGATGTGCCCTACGAACCGATGGAATATCGCACCCCGGATGGCGATCTGACCGGTTTCGACATCGAACTCGGCAACGCCATGTGCAAACAGATCAAGGCCGACTGCGAATGGGTTGTACAAGCCTGGGACGGCATCATCCCCGGACTTCTGGCACGCAAGTACGACGCCATCATGTCGTCGATGACGATCAACGATGAACGTCGCAATACCGTGCTGTTCTCCGATCCGTACATCAAGCCGCCCTCCGCCTGGTTCGCCACTGCCGACAGCGGTATCAAGACGACCTATCCGAAGTCGCTGAAGGGCAAGACCATCGGTGTTCAGCGTGGCACGCTGCAGGATAACTACGTGACCGACATGTATGGCGACGATGCCAACATCAGTCGCTACAGCACCGCCGATGACCTGGTGCTGGATATGGATGCCGGACGCGTCGATATCGCCTTCCTCGACTTCCCGGTCGGCAAGTCCACCCTGCTGGACAGCAAGGACGGCGAGTACGTCAGCGTTGGCGATATGATCAGCGAACCGGAGAAATACTTCGGCGAAGGCTTCGGGATGGCTTTTCGCCCACGTGACAAGGAGCTCGCCCAGCGTTTCGACGATGCTCTGGCGACGCTGAAAGACAACGGCACCTACGACAAGATTTACGACAAGTACTTCAAGACCCAGCAGTAAGTACTTCAAGACCCAGTAACCGCTTTCAGGGTGCACTTTCCATGTGCCCTGGACGTTTCAGGGTTTCAAAGTTTTACAGCTCCGAAGTTTTACCGTTCTGAAGTCTTACAGTTCTGAAGTCTTACAGTTCTGAAGTCTCGAAACCCCGATCCCAGGATCGGGGTTTTGTGCTTTAGGCCCGCTCGATGTCTTCGAGGCCGCAACAAACACGCTTCGGAAGAAGCGGCATCAGCCCGCCAACCCAAGGAAATCGCAATAGCAATCTCTATCGACCGCTACGTAAGACAGCAATTGTTTACCGTTCTGAGGTGGAGAGCCGACCTGGTGATCCGTATTCTGCTAGACCTGAAAAAGGTCGAAGGCACTCTCGACAACATTGTATAAAAAGACGAGTTGCCCGAGGGGCCATCGCGTCAAGTTGCAGGGGGATTCATGGAACAATGGCTTAATTCAACGCCGGAAGAAATAGCTTTGTGCCTGCTGCTGGCGATGTTCGTTCTGACGTCTGAAAAACGCCTGCCAGCCTGGCTCGCCACATCGACGTCACCCTTCGGCAACAGAGGGGAGGAAGTCGCCGTTCAGGTCGCCGCACATCCCATCAGTGGCAAACTTCAGGTATTCCATCTCTCGCGCTGGTTCGAAGCCGTCTTGATCGACCCTGCCAACCCGCCTCTGCGCGACGGTGAGAACGTCTATCTGATTCGCTGGGAAGCTCGCCGAGCTTGGGTTAGCCGAGTACGCAGCCACACCCCGCCGCCTCAATCATCGAAACGCACCGACAAACGCTGGCAGTGGCGTCTGCCCCACCAGGGGAACTGAAGCCTGAACGAAAGACAGTATCCAAGCTGGAACTAAATCGGCGAAGGACGCGCAAAGCGGGCCACCAACCTCGCCATTCCCGGCCCCACGAGTACCACAGTGAACAGTCTCAACGTCTGCAAAGCCACCACCAGCCCGACATCGGCCTGGGTGTCGATGGCGATGATCGTCATCGAATCGAGACCACCGGGACTGGTCCCCAGATAGGCGGTGATGAACTGGGTGTGCATCAATAACGTCATCAGCCAGGCTGAAAGCGCACACAGCGCGATCAATACCAGCGAGGCGAAAATCATCTTGCCGAGTGCGCGGGCAATGGTATGGATCGTTTCGCGATCGAAGCGCAAGCCGACGTAGGTGCCGATGACGCCATAGGCCAGCTCAAGCAGCGGCTGCGGCAACACGATAGTAACCACCCCGGTCAGGTGCAAGACGCTGCCCAGCACGACGGGGCCCAGCAACGCACCGGCCGGCAGCCGCCGATCGAAGATCCACACGCCGATGACAACAACCGCGAGCGTCGCCCCAAAATTCCCCAGCGTTGCCAGACTGACCGACAGATTGGCAGGGTGACCGCTGCCACTGTTGTCCGTCACGCCGAGATAGTGGCTGACCAGCGCCCCCACCAGCACCACGCAAACCACCCGCACATACTGCATCGCGGCCACGATCCGCGGGTCCGCATCGCTCTCTTCGGCCATCGCCACCATCGCGGCAGCGGCGCCCGGTGTCGTTCCCCAGGCTGCGGTCGAGCCCGGCAGCCCGCCGTAGCGCACCAGCCCGATACCCACCAATAGGCTCAACAGCAACGTGATCGCCGTGGCCAGCAGCATCACCGGCCAGGCATCGAGAATCTTGAAGAGTACCGACAGGGTCAGCGTCTGAGCGATCAATACCCCGATGACGCCCTGGCTGAGCTTGAAGCCAATGCGCGGCAGCTTCAGGCCGCCAATCATCACCCCGTAAGTGATCGAAACCGCCATGGGTCCGATGAATCCGCCAGCCGGCATATGCATCGCGTTCAAGACACGATTGGCGAGAACACACGCAAGTATCAGCAGCAGCCAACGCACCCACGCCGGAGGAGAAACGCGGGGTTGACGCGAACGCGGCGCAGGAGAGTCAACGGGCAAGATCGAACTCCGGTAAAAGGCTAATGGTATCAATTTCGAACGATTTCAGGCAGCGTTTGTCGACAATCCTCGCGTCCGATATCGGCTTATCGATACCGCTCTTATCCACACCGATTCATTGACGCCGGCCGGGACTTTCGCTGTAACCGTATCCTCGCCGTTCCCGTTACGCTGCTCCCGAAGGAAGGCATGGAGCAGCCGATCTACTACTGGGATCCGGTCATCGCCCCGGTGAAATCGGCAGATAAATGATGGCGCTGCGGATACCCTGGGTATCGATCCATAACTTGCCCAGCGTGATCGGCAAGCGAAAGCGACGCTTGCCTGCCGCGCCGGGATTGAACCATAGCCGGCGGCCGTCGGCGCTTCCCCGCCATTCGTTGCACGGCTTATGGGAATGGCCGTGGAGCACGGCCTCGAATGCCATCCGCTCATCGATATCGGCGATATCGTGAACCAGCTGCAACGCCCGGCCGTTGATCACCAGTCGTCGATGCGTAGGCAGCGTCGCACATTCGCCGTCGCGATCGATATTGCCCCGAATCGCATACACGGGCGCGATCGCGGACAGGCGTTCGAGAATGGCCGGATCGCCCACATCGCCCAGGTGGATCAGCGGAGAACAATCAGCCAGCAACGCCAGCGCCTCGTCACGCAGCAGCCCGTGAGTGTCCGATATGACACCCAGGGGGGAGGTCGTTTCGATGCATTCCACGGGTAGGGCCATGGTCAGCCTCCATCTCGATTGCGTGCGTCTCCTACACTTTGAAAGCTAGCCTTCACAGTAACGGAGCCAACCATGAATCATCTACCCCGCAACCTTACCCAGAAGCTAATCGCCTCGCACCTCGTCAGCGGCGACATGACACCGGGCGAGGCCATCGGCCTGACGATCGATCAAACCCTGACCCAGGATGCCACCGGCACCATGGTGATGCTTGAACTGGAGGCCATGGCGCTCGACCGCGTCAAGACAGAAGTCTCCGCCCAGTACGTCGACCACAACCTGATCCAGGAAGACAACAAGAACCCCGACGACCATCGCTTTCTGCAGACCTCGGCGGAACGTCTAGGCGTGTGGTTTTCACGTCCGGGCAATGGCGTCAGCCACCCGACTCATCAGCAGCGCTTCGGCAAGCCCGGCAAGACCCTGCTGGGCTCCGATAGCCATACCCCGGCCGCCGGTTCGCTGGGCATGCTGGCGATCGGCGCCGGCGGCATCGATGTCGCCATGGCGATGGCCGGCGAACCCTTTTATACGCGCATGCCGGAGATCTGGGGCGTGCGCCTCGAAGGTCGCCTGCCCGACTGGGTCAGCGCCAAGGACGTGATTCTCGAGATGCTGCGCCGCCATGGCGTCAGTGGCGGCGTGGGGCGCATCATCGAATATTACGGCCCCGGCCTCGCGCATCTCTCCGCCATGGACCGCCATGTCATCGCCAACATGGGCGCGGAACTCGGCGCTACCACCAGCGTATTCCCGTCCGACGCGGCGGTGAAGGCGTTCCTCACCGCCGAGGGACGCGGCGAGGATTGGCACGAACTGCTGCCGGACGACGGCTGTGGCTACGATCGCCACGAGACGATCGACCTCTCGCAGCTCGAGCCACTGATTGCCAAACCCTCGAGCCCCGGCAATGTGGTTCCCGTGCGCGAGGTGGCCGGCGAGCCATTGTCGCAGGCGTATGTCGGCTCCTCGGCCAACCCCGGCTATCGCGATTTCGCGATCGTCGCCGCGATGCTCAAGGATCAGACCATCGATGACAACGTTTCGTTGGAGATCAATCCCACCTCGCGCTCGATTCTCGAAACACTGACTCGCGACGGGCACCTGCTGAGCTTGCTCGGCGCCGGCGCCCGCTTGCATCAGGCCGGCTGCAATGGCTGCATCGGCATGGGTCAGGCGCCGGCCAACGACACCAACAGTCTGCGCACGGTGCCGCGCAACTTTCCCGGACGCTCGGGCACGCGCGAAGACCGCGTTTTCCTGTGCAGCCCGGAAACCGCCGCCGCCTCGGCGCTCAAGGGTGTGATTACCGATCCCCGAACGCTGGGCATGGCCTATCCTCAGGTGCAAGAGTCCGACGATCCGATCATCAACACTCGCACCCTGATCGCCCCGATGGAGGCCACCAAGGCGCGCAAGATCCACCTGATCAAGGGGCCTAACATCGAGTCGCTGCCGGATTTCGAGCCGCTCGAGACGCAGTTCGACCTGCCGATTCTGGTCAAGGCCGGCGACGATGTCTCCACCGACGAGATCATGCCGGCCGGCGGCGAGGTGCTGCCCTATCGCTCCAACATTCCCAAGATCGCCGAGTTCTCCTTCCGTGGCGTCATCGACGGCTATGCCGACCGCGCCCGCGAGACGGGCGACCATATTGTCATCGGCGGCGAGAATTACGGCCAGGGCTCGAGCCGCGAACATGCCGCCATCGCCCCACGCTACCTGGGACTGCGTGTGGTCATCGCCAAGAGCTTTGCCCGCATCCACCACCAGAACCTGATCAATTTCGGCGTGCTACCGCTGACCTTCGCCGACGGCAACGATTACGACGCGCTCGACGTCGATACCAGAATCACGCTCGACAAGCTGAAAGACGCCCTGGAAGCGGGCGGCCCCATGACGGCGCAGGCCGATGGCCGAACGCTGACGCTCGAACACGCCTTGACCCCTCGCCAGGTCGAGATCCTGTTCAGCGGCGGCCTGATCGCCTGGATGCGTAGCAAGCAAGCCGCATGAAGGCGCCGACAAAAAGAAGCCGTCCCGCGGGGCGTCTCAGGTTACTGACAAAGCTCTGGCGTCTTCGCCGGAGCTTTTTTGTTATTGGCAGACCCGTTTTCGCTGCAGACTCGGCGGTCTCAAGCGGGAGCCGGACTGGACTTGACGGTCGACGACTTTTCCATGCCCTCGTAACTCATGTTGCCATCGGCATCGATCTTGCAGGTCAGGTTGTACTTGGCATTACCTTCGCCGAGCAGATCGACCAGTAACTCGAAGCTCTCGTTCTTTTCCTGCTCGTCGGCATCGTAATCCTTGGCATTGGTCTCGTAGATGGAATTACCCCTGAACTCCTCGCTGTCAGCATCTTTTTTCAGCGCGAGATCGAGACACTCCTTGGCGAGTTTGGGAGCGCCCTCCGCTTGGACGTCAGTTTCGTGAGCCGGTTGTTGCTCATCGACCTGCGATCCCGACTGTTTATTCACTTCACCCTGCTCATCCAGCTCCTGTGCCATCGCACCGCCGGCAACCAGCATCGCACTCAGCGCCAACCCCATACCGACATTCATCATCCATTTAGACGACATTGCACCTCTCCCTGTTGTGCCATTGCCTTCGTAGTATAGGAGAGGTCACGAGATCCACCCGTTAACGCGAGACAACGTCAGCCGCCGTCCGTCTGGCTCTTGCACGACTATCTGCACATCATCAAAAAAGCCCTGATGCCGAAGCACCAGAGCTTTAATGTCAGTAACTCGACGATTTCAGTGGCTCGCCGATGTTAGTAATCCGGCGATTTCAGAGGCCCGACTCTCGCGCCACCGAACCTTGCCGACTCAGTCTTCCAGCGCTTCGGGCAGGTCGGTGACCGCACCCTTGGAGGCGGAGCTGACCGTCTTGGCGTACTTGGCCAGCGTGCCGCGGGTATACCGCGGTGCCGGGCGCTTCCAGGCTGCACGGCGCTTGGCCATTTCATCATCGCTGATATGCAGCGTCATCACGTCGTTTTCGGCGTCGATGGTGATCTCGTCACCATCTTCGATCAGGCCGATGGGGCCGCCGACGAAGGCTTCCGGCGTGATGTGGCCGACCACGAACCCGTGGCTGCCACCGGAAAAGCGGCCATCGGTGATCAGCGCCACCTTGTCGCCCAGCCCGCGCCCGGTGATCGCGGAGGTGGGTGTCAGCATCTCGCGCATGCCCGGGCCGCCCTTGGGCCCTTCGTAGCGAATGACGACGACGTCGCCGGCCACCACGGTGAGATCGTTGATCCGTGCCTGCGCTTCTTCCTCGGAGTTGAACACCCGGGCGCGACCGGTGAAGCGCGTGCCTTCCTTGCCGGTGATCTTGGCAACCGCACCTTCCGGGGCCAGATTGCCGTAGAGGATACGCAAGTGGCTGCTCGTCTTGATCGGATTGTCCAGCGGCTTGATGATCGCCTGATCCATGGGATACGGCTTCACGTCGGCCAGATTCTCGGCCAGCGTCTTGCCGGTCACGGTCATGCAGTCGCCATGCAGCAAGCCCGCATCGAGCAGGATCTTCATCATCGGCTGGATACCACCGATCGCCACCAGCTCGCTCATCATGTAATGGCCGCTGGGACGCACATCGGCAAGCACCGGTACGCGCTTGCCGATCTCGGTGAAGTCATCCAGCGAGAGTTCGACGCCGATGGTGTTGGCCATCGCCAGCAGGTGCAGCACCGCGTTGGTGGAGCCGCCGAGGGCGATGACCACGGTGATGGCGTTCTCGAACGCCTTGCGGGTCATGATGTCGGACGGCTTGAGATCCAGCTCGAGCAGCTTGAGCACGGCCTCGCCGGCGGCGCGGCTGTCGTCGTTCTTGGTCTGCGAGACCGCTTCCTGGGCCGAGGAGTTAGGCAGACTCATGCCCAGTGCCTCGATCGCCGAAGCCATGGTGTTGGCGGTGTACATGCCGCCGCAGGAGCCCGGCCCCGGGATCGCGGTTTCCTCGATCTGCTTGACCTCGATCAGCGACTTGTTGCCCTGGGAATAGGCGCCCATCGCCTCGAATACCGAAACGATATCGGTATGCCCGGCGCCGGGCTGAATGGTACCGCCATAGACGAAGATGCTGGGGCGGTCGAGGCGCGCCAGACCGATCAAGCAGCCGGGCATGTTCTTGTCGCAGCCGCCGATGGCGACCACGCCGTCGAAACCTTCGCAGGCGGAAACGGCTTCGATGGAATCGGCGATGATCTCGCGCGAGGCCATCGAATATTTCATGCCTTCGGTGCCGTTGGCGATCCCGTCGGAAACGGTAATGGTGTTGAAGATCACACCCTTGCCGCCGGCGGCATCGGCGCCCTCACTGGCGGCTTCCGCCAGCACGTTGATATGGCTGTTGCACGGCGTCACGCGGCTCCAGGTCGAGGCAATCCCCACCTGCGGCTTCTTGAAGTCTTCATCGGTGAAGCCCACCGCACGCAGCATCGCGCGGCTCGCCGCCTTGCCCGGGCCATCGACCACCTTGGCGGAATGGCGGCGACGGGGGTCGGTATTTTCTGGATAATCCTGGCTCATCAAGTGCTCCTGTTTTCGTCTGTTTGCCTCGAGGGCAACTGGCAACCTCGGCGGGCAATATTTGAGCGATACATGCCGGCTGGGTGATGCGGCAAAAGATGACGGCCGGCATGCATCGAGGTGTCACGGTCAAATGACAATGCACGGTCGTGATGGCTCTTGTGAAGCGTAAAGCGACTCTTTTGAAGCGGCTCAACCACGCCCTGCGCAGAAAGGGTGGCCCATTGTAACGGCCCGAAGCGCGCGCGGACATCCGACCATGGCGGAAACCTGCATCGTCGTCAGCGAGAGGACCGTTCATCCCGAGACCATTGACGTAGCCTCCAGGTTCGTCGACCACGAACGGACCAGGTAGAGATACCCGAACAATGCTTCGGATCCGGCCATGTATTTGCATTCCCGGGGGATGCTGACGACACTTGATTAATCACCTCAAGACTGATAAGCGGCTCTCATCGCTCGCATACGCAGGAGGTAGATCATGGCTACGTCAAACTCCTCGCCCGGCACCGGTGTCTTCTTTGCCCGATTGATTGGCATCGTCGTCGCGCTCTCCGGGCTCGCGCTCGCCGGCGGCGGGCTTTACCTGGTGATACTCGGTGGCTCCTGGTATTACCTAATCGCCGGTATCGCCATGCTCGTTTCCGGGATTCAATTGATTCGGCGACGAATGTCCGGCGCCTGGATTTTCGGCTTGGTGCTGCTCGGCACCTTGATCTGGACCGCTTGGGAATCCGGGCTCAACTACTGGCGCTGGATACCGCGCCTGGATCTGGTGCTGATCCTCGCCATTCTGGTCGCGCTGATTACACCGTTTCTCACCAAGGGCTGTCGCGCCGGGTCGGCTTCTCCTCGGCGGGCGTGCTGTTTCTGGCGCTGGTCGTGGCAGGTGCGATCGCGTTCATTCCCGGTCGCGGTTACGAGAAGACTGGCGACGTGGCAGATGCGGCTTCTGCCGACGCCTACGTTACCGATGTGGGCGGTGAGCAGCTCTCCAGGGACCCCGCCGCCAAGGACTGGGCGGCCTACGGGGGCGACGATGCCGCCACCCGTTACTCACGGCTCGACCAGATCACCCCCGACAATGTCGACAAGCTGCAGGTTGCCTGGCAATACCACACCCAGGACGTGGTCGAAGAGGGTTGGGGAACGGAGAACACGCCGCTCAAGGTCGGCGACGATCTCTTCGTGTGTACCGGCCACGACATCCTGATTTCCCTGGATGCCGTTACCGGCGAGGAGAACTGGCGCTACGATCCGCAGGTGCCCGATGAGGCCATTCCCTACACCGCTGCCTGCCGGGGCGTCACTTATTACCAAGTGCCGCAGGATCGCCTGCAGAAGACCTCATCATCAACCACAACCTCGGATGAGGGCGATCACAGCACGGCAGCGAGCGACGACGGCACTACGACAAGCGCTACCGAACGGAATGTGGCCGACACAAGCGATGCCGCATGCCGCCAGCGGATCATTGTCGGCACGCTGGATGCGCGGCTGATCGAGGTCGACGCGCAAACCGGCAAGCCCTGCAGCGGTTTCGGCCAGGACGGTCAGGTCGATATCACCGACCATATGGGGTCGACGCCTCCGGGTTATGTCGCCATCAATTCCGTTCCCGTGGTGGTCCGCGACGTGCTCGTGACCGGCCACCAAGTGCTCGACGGTCAGAGTACCGACGAACCCTCCGGTGTGATCAAGGGCTACGACGTGGTCACCGGCGAGCCGTTATGGGCCTGGGACCCGGCCAAGCCCGAGCAGAGCGAGCCATTGACCGGCGACGCCATCTACAAGCGCGGCTCGCCCAACATGTGGACCACGGCCATCGGCGACAGCAAGCTGGGCATGGTCTATCTGCCGATGGGCAACGCCTTGCCCGACTACTGGAGCAGCAAGCGCAATGAGGCGGAAAAGACCTACTCCAGCGGTGTCGTGGCACTCGACGTGGAGACCGGCCTGCCTGTCTGGCACTTCCAGTCGGCGCATAACGACGTCTGGGACTACGACCTCGGTGCCCAGCCAACGCTGGTCGACTTTCCCACCGATGACGGCAAGGTGCCGGCGCTGATCCTACCGACCAAACAGGCCGAGATCTATGTGCTCGACCGCAAGACCGGCGAACCGCTTGGCGGCGGCGTGGAAGAACGCCCCGTGCCCCAGGGCGGCGAAGAGCCCGAGCAACGCTCAAAGACCCAGCCGTTCTCGCGCTACGCCAACCTGCGCTTCCCGCCGCTCACGCCACAAGACACCTGGGGCATGAGCCCCTTCGACCAGCTCTACTGCCGCATCCAGTTCGAGCGCGCCCGCTACGACGGCCCCTATACGCCGCCGATGGCGGACCAGCCGTATATTCAGTTTCCAAGCTATAACGGCGGTTCCGACTGGGGCAGCGTGGCGGTCGATCCCACGCGGGGCGTGATCATCGCCAACTACAACAACATGGCCATGTACGACCAGCTGGTGCCGCGCGAGACCGTGGAAAAACTCGGCTGGAAGACCCGCGAAGAGAAGAACCAGGGCGTGACGCCCATCGAGGGTGCCGGCGCGCCGCAGGTCGGCGCTCCCTACGGGGTCGATATCAATGCCGGCTGGCGCAACCCCTACACCGGCCTGCTCTGTACCCAGCCGCCCTACGGTGGCATTCGCGCCATCGACCTCGCCAGTGGCAAGACGCTATGGGATCGGCCACTGGGCACGGCACGCGCCAATGGGCCCTGGGGAATCGAATCCCACCTGCCGATCAATATCGGTACGCCCAATAACGGCGGCTCCGTGGTCACCGCAGGCGGCCTGATCTTCATTGCCGCGGCGACCGACAACCTGTTTCGTGCCATCGATATCCAGACCGGCAAAACGGTCTGGAGCGTGCCACTACCGGCCGGCGGCCAGGCCAACCCCATCGTCTACGAGGCCAACGGCCGCGAATACGTGATGATTCGCGCCTCCGGACATCACTTCATGCACACGCCCAAGGGCGACTCGGTCATCGCCTATGCATTGCCCGAGCAGCATGGTTCCTGATTGCCCATAAGGCCTGAACTTAAGACCTGAACGCTAACGCCCGCGTGTCGAACGGCATCTCGAAGGTTCCCACCTTCGAATGCCGTCACCACGCGGGTTTTTACATTTATCACTCAGCTTTTTCGCTATTCGGGTGGATTGGCAAGTTCGTCTTCAAGCTCGCACATCGATGCTAGAATGCCGCCCCATCCCCCAAAAGGATCGTTATCCGTGTCATCAGCCTCGACCTCTCGTCCCCCGCTACCGGCCTGGCTGTGGCTCGTCGCTTTCGGCCTGGCGGCGATCAATCTGCGCGCCCCGATCGTGGTCATCGGGCCGGTGCTCGATCCGATCATGTCGACGCTCTCCATCGGCGCGGG